>Ga0098061_1001343_pt1 | contig 11900 bp, 17 predicted proteins | sample 22_taG_FD_92579 | JGI IMG/M metagenome (GOLD analysis project Ga0098061, IMG submission 92579) | Marine viral communities from the Subarctic Pacific Ocean - 22_ETSP_OMZ_AT15343 metaG | ecosystem: Environmental > Aquatic > Marine > Oceanic | place: Subarctic Pacific Ocean | collected 2015-01-20 | reverse complement strand
TTCTATTTCTTTTAACAGTTTCTTAGCATTAAAATTTTGAAGCTCTTGCCAATCAGACATCATACTAAGTCTGACTAGAGCTTTATCACTAGAGTTCATTTTTCTATAATGTCATAATTAAAAATATTGTCAATAACTGCATCTTCGTCTTCTGTACCATCATTTTGCTCGTCCCAATATTCTTGAAGATATCTTTGACTATCTTTTTTGCTTTTAAAATCTTTATAATGCAACATAGAACGGCCATCAGATGCAAGCTCTGACCGAGATCCAGTAATATACTTTACTTTACGTATCTCGTGATCTAAACCCCGTGAAGGAACCTCATTCGAATGATCATTATCCCATTCTTCCATTGTACTATATACTTTATCAGGATATAAACGAGATGTTATTTTTGTACATGTGGTATGTTTTGCCATTTTAATATTGTTCCAATAAGTTACTAATATTTATTCATGTTTATGCATTAATTTCTATATTTGACGATATTGTTATCCGAAAGTCTTCGGATGTTTGCAATGGTATATCATGTTGTATAGCGGCCGGAAAAATAAACATATCGTCTTCCTCCGCTTGTGGAACCCACTTTTCAAACATAAAAGAATTGATCGGGTCAGTTGAATCTAATTTATTAAAAAGTGTTGGTTGTATGTCTTTAACGTAACTAGCAAAGTCAGCAGGATTAAAAAATCTGGTTGGGGTATGACCCGCCGTTAGGCGTAGGTAATGTGCCGTAGCAAAATCATCATGTGGCAAATGGTTATGTTTAACTAACCACTGCCCGTTGGTTATACATGTATAATTTATTATAGTACATTTCCAGCCATACCCTCGTTTTATTGGATATACTTCAGTTAAAAATTGTTTTGCAATGTTATCATAAACAGCCTGTAACTTGTCATAATTTATAGGAGTAAAATCATCGTTCTCAAAGTCTCTATGACTGTGATGAATGTTACACTCGTCTCCAGTTAGAGAACTGTTTCTATACTTGTTTAGACTGTAATTGTGTTTTATATTTGATACTATTTGCTCTTTGTCATAAGAGCTGGGGTCGATCTTGACCTTATATATTGGACAACCAAATAATGGTTCATATGTAAACATAATATTAAGTAAAAAAGGGTGCCATTCCCGCCGCTTCCGGAATAAAATTAACAACAGGCAATGCAAAATTCCAAGGCCTTTTGCATATTGAGCAAGAAACGAACCTTGCCGAGGTGATTATCGGTCAGTAGTTATCTGCGCCTCCTCACTATCTCAACACCCTAATTTTTCTTTTAATTCGGTTAATTCTCTATTAGAGAGTCCATATTCTTTGCACAATATTTTTTCTGCTTCTTCTAAATTTTCACCAGCATCTTCGAAATATGCATCAAGTAGATAATCTTTCCAGTTGGTTGCAAAATCGCCAATTACTAGTTCTCTAATAAATTTCATTTCTACGCCACTAAATGTAACGGCATCTCGTGCATAATCTTCCCATGCCTCACATATAATAGGAAACTTAGGCTTAACTAACTCGTACATTACCTTTGCATACTCTTGTATCTCCCATTGTGCATGAGGGTCTGCTCGCAAGCCAACCATATGTAGGAAGTTTTTCATGTTACACTTCCAATATGCCTCAGTATAATTGCTTACTGGTAATACTGCTCTAGCAGTTTCACGAGCCATGTCTTCTTTAAGAAATGATTCATAGGTGTCGTGTGCCTGGTTATGTATCTTTTCCATCCATTGTTGAGTTCGCTCTTTTGCTTCTTTGGAAAACTCTTCGCCTCTACCTTGTGCATTTGTTGTACTTTGTTTCTTTATGTCTTTTTGTTCAGGTACATAAAAATTGTCAGACATAACTGAATAACGACCACTATACTCATTTACACTTGCAGTACGATGCCGTATAAGTTGTCGCATTACAAAGATTGGCAATTTAATGTGGAATTTTACTTCGCACATTTCAAATGGGGTGGAGTGTCTGTGGCGTAACAAATAACGTATTAAGTTTCGATCAGTATTCACAGTCTTAGTACCACTGCCGTAACTAACTCGTGCGGCTTGTACTACGGCGTCGTCATCTCCCATGGTGTCGACTAATCCAACAAACCCATGGTCTAATACTTTAACATATCCGTCGTCACTCATATTTCTTTAATACGTTATTAACTTTGTTTTGGATGTGAGTCTTTACCCTAACAGTATCAACTTTAACATTAATGTCTGCTACCATTCCTTCAGAAAATGCTCCGTCGCTTAACATCTTTTCCATAAATTCATCCATACTGCGGAACTTACGGATAACCGATGTGTCGAAACTCATAATTGTCCCGTTGTTTAACCGAATATTAATGTTTTCAGCATATTTTAACGGTAGATCAGTAACTGTTGTTTCGTCAATAATGTTATCTAAATACCTAGACTGCCTATCAATTGGCATAAGCCATTCCTTATGATTTTTTAGGCCGGCCTCTCTTAGGTTTAAGACTTGGGTTTAATTCAAACGCTTCTCCTCTCAACCGGTCTGCTTCTGTTTGCATACCATTTGCTTGAGCAAGAAGTCGTTGTGCCAACTCTACATCGCCTAAAACACCTGGTGTTTGATCACCGGTGTTACTGGGCATGTCGCCCATCGATGCAAGTTCTTGAACCTCGACTTTACTAGCCTGTACATCTGTATTTACTGGCTTGCGACCTGCTTTTTTCGCTTGGTCCGCTTTTGCGGCACTTGATAAGGAAGCATCGTGTTCTTTTGCATCCCATCCGCCAAGTTTATTATTGAGGTCAGTCAATTTAACCTTACTAACATTATCAGGTGTTAGCACTACATTACCACATGGTTCTTTTTGCAACCATCCACGTTTATGAGCACCTTGTAGCATATTTTCGCCATCGCTCAAAACTGATCGTTCCATTATTTTATAAAAGTCCCACGTTTCTTGTGCTCGTTCTTCTTCAACAGTTCGCATGAAATCATCATGATATCTGTCAGGCATTGCATCAGTATCAATTACTAAGCAGTGATCTTTATCCTGCGGTAATTGTCTAAATGCAACAACGATACGTCTATCAGTATTAAACAGACGTCCTACGTGTTTTAGTGGTGTTGGCATATCGCCTCTTCTAGTTTTTCGATTTATTTGGGGGTTCTCCACCGGTCAATGGTGGTTCGCCCGTTAATGCGGTTGCGGCCGCAGTCGCTTCGTCGACAGAGTCGGTTCCACCTTCTCCATCTGGATTTGCCTGTTGTTGTGCTTCGGCAACTTCTTTTAAAAACTCTTGAGTTTTATCGTAGAGTTCACCAACCATTTTAAGTTCTGGCGCTCTGAATGCTCCCCTTTGGGTTGCAATATCGATAATTTGAACTACTAAGTTTAAATCTGCAATAGTCAGTGACATAATACTCCTATTAATTAACCTTATATTTTATTTATCTTTGTGAATTGACTGGTTCCTCCAGTCCTGAAAAGCTCTTACAATAAGCTCTCGCTCTGCATGATCTTCAAAATAAAATGTTATGACATTATCTTTGTTTATATTATAATGCCATAACATTTGAAGAAGATCAAAAGGAAACGAGTCCCAAGGAACTTTAGTCCCCCTTGGTAACTCGTAACTTAATCTATTGCGTATCATGTGAGTACGCAAACTGTCTGATACTAGGTTAAACTCTTCTTTTGTTAAGGCTGGGTTTGGTTTATACTTTAACTCTATCATAATGTACAGTTTGTCCGAACGGAGCATGAACTCTTTCATCTCCATGAATAACAAACAAGGTATCACAGTATTCTTCGTCTCCCCAACTCCCCCACGGATAACCGTCAGTAAACATTATGAGTTGGTCGGGTTCTATTTCCTGATCTTTCATCATTTCCCAGTTGCACATGAACTCTGTTCCACCGCCACCTTCAAGTTCGTAATCCATAATGTCTTCTGAACTGTCTGGTGTGAACTCATGTACAGTATATGTTTCAGTATCGAAACTCCAAAGCCTAACTCTGTAGTCTGCATACTGATCCATAATTCCTTTTGTTTCGCCTAAAAAGTCTTTAAGCATTTGGTCTGTCATTGAACCCGATGTGTCAATAGCAATTCCGATGTCAATACGTTCGTCATTGTTAAGTCCGGGAAGTACAATTCCTGAATGCCATGCTTTACGGCTGGGTCTTTGAAAAGTAAAATCATTCTTAATGCAACTGTCTATACTTGCACGAAGCATCTGTCTCCAATCCATCTTAGGCTCTGTCATTTCTTTAACAAGCCTTGCAATTCCCTTGGGCATGTTTCCAGCACCTGCTTGTTGGGCGGATTGTATTACTGCTTCTTTGAATTCATCTTTAATTCTCTCACGTTCTGATTTTGAGTGTTTAACTGGACCTTTTTGTCCTGGATAATCTTCTTCGTTATCCGCATTTTCGTCTTGCTCTGCACCATCTGCTTTTTGTTGGCCATCGCTTTGTGACTCTTGTTGTTCTCCGTCACCTTCGCCACTACCATTACCTTCACCGTCTAAATGTTGATCCCAAGTTTCGCATGGTGGTTGCTTATCTTTTATATCTTCGTAAACTTCTTCTGTTGTCCAGGTATCATTATATTTGCCATCGTACAGTATTTGCACTTTAGTTATACGCTCGCCAACATTATGATTGACTAACTGGTAATTAATAATGTAATCACCTGCCATGTTAAAGTAAGCAGGGTTTCTGTCTCCTCTGCGGTCCATATGATCGTAAATGCAATGCCCTACTTCGTGTGCTAATCCAAAAATTACTTCACCATCACTTAGTGAGTCAATAAATTCTGCATTAAAGTAAAGGTATTTTCCGTCGGTTGCTAACGTGTGGCACCACTTGGAGGCATCAGTTAAAACTAGGCGGGTTACAAGATTACCAAAAAACGGATGGTTGAGCAACATACGTACTCTTGCCATCGTAAGTTTGTTTATTGTTTCTTTCTGCTGATGTGAATCTGGAGTATATTGGCTGTCTTTTGCAATTCGCTTTTTTGCATTTGGGGGCTTATGGAGTGTCTTTGTTCCATCAACAACTGGACCTGGTGTCATGTACATCAAATTCCCTTGCATTTTTATCTCCGTTTCATTTATCATACTACTATTATACTACCTTCTACGATAAAGTCAACACTTTTTTTAAGGCATCTATTAATTTATATATTAATTCTTCAGTATGTAGCGGTGTTGGACAAAATCTAAGCCGTTCTGTACCTACCGCCACGGTCGGATAATTGATAGGTTGTACATATATATCGTGGTCATACAGTAATTTGTCGGAAAGTAACTTAGTTTTCTTTGCTTCTCGTACCATAACGGGTACTATGTGGGTATCGTTATCAAGTATGTCAATTTCAGCCATTTTGCATAAGTTCTTGAGCTTTTTTGCATTTTTCTGATGCATTTCACGCAATTCCGAATGCTGTCGAAGATAACGTATACTTGCATAGGCTCCGGCACAGACAACCGGGCTCAAACTGGTTGTAAAAATGAATCCTGATGCTTTGCTTCGTATTGTATCTATAATTATATCGTCACCAGCAATGTAGCCTCCTTGACAACCAAATGCTTTGGCTAACGTGCCATTAATTATATCCACTCTGTCTGCTACACCTAATTTTTCCGCATATCCTGCTCCTGTAGGACCGTATAATCCAACCGCATGAACTTCATCTAAAAATGTTATTGCATTAAACTCATCTGCTATGTCTAAAATTTCTTCAATCTTACTAACATAACCATCCATGCTATAAACTGATTCAAATACAATACATGGAGTTCCTTCTACGTCACTTAATTTGCTTCGCAAATCTTCCATGTTGTTATGTTCAAATATATGCTTTGGTGCTCGTGAATGTCGAATACCACCAATTAAACTGGCATGGTTTTTCGAATCCGAAACAAATTCTAAATCGGGGATAATAGTCTTTAGTACAATTAAAGACCATTCATTTGCATTAAATGCAGACGTGAATAATAATGCACTTTCCTTGTTGTGGAGCCTTGCGAGTTCTCTCTCTAACGTATCATGATAGTGAGTAGTACCACCTATGTTACGAGTACCTCCAGCACCAAGACCGGTTTCTTCTAATGCAGTACGAGCGGCATCAATAACAACTTTATGTTGACTCATGCCCAAATAATCATTTGCACACCAGTGAGTAATGTTTTTAGGACCAGCCGCCTCCTGTCCTTTACCAGAATACCATATTGCCTGTGGATACTTTCCACGTTCTCGCAATACGGAATTAAAAATCCGGTACTTGCCTTCTTTTTTTAAAGAGTCTAGTTCTTCTAGGAATGGTTCTTTGTTAATCATTTTTCAACTCGATTAAACTATACATTTATTTATAGTACGTTTCACGAGTGTCAAATGCAAGTCTAAAAAGGAATACTGTTTGGGAATCTTTAATGTGAACACAAAAACAATTATAGATTTTTTGTACGCCACTACTGCCTTCACTTATATAATAGTGTAATGGGCTTTCTTTGGCTCTTAACCATCGTTTACATCTTTTAAGATCCTTTTTATCTAAGTATAGTTCTTTTGTTACTCGTTTCCAACGATCTATATAATCCATAATTGATCCTGGAGATGGGCAAATATCTTTACCAAACTGTTTTTCGATAGTTTCTTTGCCGTAAATTCTATAAACGGTTTCTATTGCTCGTTTTGCGGTGCAAAACTGAATTTCTAAGGCAGTGGTTTGTTTCATATCGCTTTAAATAAAAAAGGGCACCTGCGACGTGTGTCAACAGGCGCCCTCAGGCGCTTAATTGGAGAGGTGCAACCAATTAAGCATCTATAACCAGTTGTCCAAACCTGTCAAAAAAGTCTTTGAAGTTTGGAAGTTTAGTATGGTCAAATGGAAGGCTGTAACTCTTAAGTGCCATCCTTGCACCCATTATGGTCATTTCAGTATTAAAATTATCCATCATGAACTGGAGGAAGTTACCACATTGGGTGTGCCATTCTTTAACTTTTCCGAGAGTTGTGAAATTCTCTTTAAGTTCGTAGCACATTGCGGTTGTTAGTGCATACATTGCACTAATTTCCTTTGTTTCCAAAGTTTTAACTTTTCCATCCAGGATTTCAGTCGGGTTAGGCATCTTTGCGGTGCTTTCGCGGTGTGCCTGGAATTTAAGTCCAACACCTTCGCCAACACAACCTGATACCATGTCCAGTTCCAATGTATTATCCCACTCAGTATCTTCATCTGAGTCTTGCAGAAGTTCACTAACAAAGGTCCAACTACGTGGAGTTGAAAAGGCCTTTGTGTCTGCCTTAGGATCAAAGTCGTAAAGGTCCTGCTTTTGAACAGTCAAGTAACCTACTACGTCAGGATGGACATCATTATGAATTGCCCACTCATGCCAGCAATCAAATTCAACTTTAAGTTCCAAGTGGACGAAACGGTTTGCCAAAGGCTTTGGCATGCGGTATGAAACTCCTTTATCGGAGTCTCTGTTTCCTGCGGCTATAACAACTACGTTGTCGGGGAGTTTGTAAGTTCCAATTTTGCGGTCCAGTATCAACTGGTATGCGGCGGCTTGAACTGCTGGAGCGGCTCCATTGATCTCATCCAAGAACACAATAGCATTGCTATCTGGATCATGTGGAAGCTCTGCGGGCGGTGCCCACTCCATTTTGTTAGTTTTGGGATTGTAAAAAGGAATGCCTTTCATGTCTGTGGGTTCCCACAATGGAAGGCGGATGTCGATTACCTTGCGGCCTAACAGTAAACCAATTTGGCGAATTAAATCGCTTTTTCCAATTCCTGGAGCACCCCAAAGCATAATTGGTCGTTTCCTTCCAATAGCTCTTTGGATAATTGCTGATGCTTGGTTTATGTTTACTTGTCTTGTTGTGTCAATTACTCCTGCCATTTTGCACCTCTGCTAAACAGTTAATCATTTACTCTATGTATATATTATACTATCTTTGACGAAAGAGTCAAGTGTTTTTTTCACTTTTTCTGAACTTTTTTCGGGTTTATATGTAACCCACTTACATAACTTGTCTGCAAACTGACTTACTGTATCAAACTCATGTAAATCATCCCAAGTTAAGCCTAAATCAGTATTAAAATCCTTACAAATGTCTTTGTTAATATATTCTACAAAGTCGTCTTGTGATTTATCGTTGGCTATGTTTAAATTAAGAAATTTGAGCATGTTGGAGGACTTATGGGGAGCCTTAATTCTCCCTAGACTGTTGACATTTGAACAATCAACTACCGCATCAAGGATTGTTTTAACAGCGTCTGATCTATGCATTTGTGTTTTTAAAAGTTAATTTACAACTCATACCACTATTATACTACCTGGTGACAAAAGAGTCAACTATATTATTAAAGTTTCTATAGAAAAATGAGCTCTATTAAAATCGCCAGGTCTGCCTCTAGGATTGCTTAAGAATTTTATACCGTGATCATCAAATGATCGTTTGTCATGTGAGTGTCCACTTATCCAGTATATGATTTTGTCTGAATATTTCTCTGCTAGGCCCATAAAATATGGATTACCATAACAACCATATCTTATTTCTGGACCGGGGTAATATATTGTACACATGCCAGGATGACACGTGACGTGGGTTGCCACTATTATTTCATTTACGTTGTCGTATATAGTGCTTATTTGTCGTTGTAAACTTAATGCATCTTCTGATGCTAGTAATTCAAAATTTCGTTTTACTACTTTGAAATCGACCTCACCATTTTTGACTTCATGCCAACGCTCTCTTTTCCAAAAGTTTTTGGCACATTCATCAGGGTCGACGTCGCCGAATGTAAAGTCCCAGAATCCACAGACACCGACAATGCCGACGACACCGTCATCTGTTTCTATTTTTGTTAAATTTTCTGGAACGTATGTAATATTAGGGAAGCACTCAATGTACTTTATTAATTCCTGTTGAATGAGTCGTGTTGCAAACCTGTTTGATTGATATTCATGATTACCATCGACAAAGTATACATGCTTGTATACTTCTGCAATTTTTTCTAATCCTGTTGCACATTCTTCGATAGTATCAGCAATATCGCCGGCAACAATTATGAAATCACTCTCTTGAGTTTTTAACCATCCCCATCTTTGAAATTCTTCCCAACAATCATAGTGTAAGTCCGAAACAAAGTCTATTTTCATATTAAAGATATTTATAAAGTTAAAATTTAGATATAAATCTCGCTATGGGTTGTATAAAAGGTAGCAAGGCTACTGCCATTATTGTATTAACGCCAGTATGCACAAGAGCCACTTGTTTTGTAATGCCCGTAGGCATTCCATCACTAACTAATATTCCTGCGATCCATACTGTACCTGTTGTGCCTACGTTTGCTCCTAATATTGCGGCTACTGCTGAGGGCAATGGCAATGTTCCTGAAGCGACAAGTCCTATAACTGCTGTTGTTGTAAGGGATGATGATTGCCAAAGAAGTGTACAAACAATAGATCCAAGAAACATCCAGTATGGGTTGCTTAAAAACCATTGAAGGTGTTCTAAATTACCCATCGACTTCATTCCACCACTAAACATCTTCAACCCAATGTAAAAAATTACTAACCCAGCAAGGGTCTGAAGTCCTGGACTGTTTAATTCCATAGTTTGCACCTTTTTAACAAGTTTTGCTTTTTTAGATACTTTCATCAACTGGTATTTAATAACTAAGTATTAAATTACTGTTATTTTGCTCAGAAACAAAATCAAATAAATACGTGTGAGGACAAAAATGAAAACCCAAGATGTAGTTAGTGAAAAACTTATTAAAGTCCCCATTATTGCTTATCAAGAACTTGAGACGCCATTATTGGACTTTACCTTTACGTGGCTCAGCAAAGTCTTCCCACGACGTCCTATGTTTAGAGATACCATTAAAAATTATATGCAAAACAATGGCATTAATTTTATGAAGAACGTGTCTCTTAAAAGAGGCAGGCATTTTAAGGTTGCTATTGATGACACAAGAGTTCAGTGGCCTGACAAATATCCTCCACCACGTGATGATTACGAATTTGATCATCTTACCATGATTATTAATCTTGGTGGACGAGAAGATGCCGCCATGGAATATGATTCTGAATATGGTGCGGTATATGTTTACTTGATTAACTACACTCATGATTTCCAGGCATTGAACAAAGATGATTCAGAAGATTCGGTGTTTAGAGAAATAAACAAAATTAGGTTAATGTTGCAATCAGACTTAGAGCATGAGTTAATGCATTTTATGCAACATGTTAGTATTGGTACAATCGATGCTCCAAAAGATTTGTATGCGGCCAGGAACATTTATAAACTTAATAATAAAACTGGCAAACCAATGAAAGAGCCAAGGTATCTTGTACACAAAAAAGGTACTATGATTCATGGTGAAGGCGATCCTGTTGCTACTGGGCAAGAAAAATCCCTTAAAGGATATCATAGACATGGTAAAAATTATTATCTAAGTCCTAATGAATTTGATCCTACTATACGTTCTGAAGTAGGTGAATTTATGGCTGGGTATACACCAGACAATAATAATTTTAAAGCTCAAATTGAGCAATGGTTAAATGCAAGTGAATTTTTTACAACTCTTAAAAAATATGATAAGCCTCGATATCATATTGCAATAAGAAAATTTTTAGGTGAGTTGGAAGCAAAGTTTATACATTAGTTAAGTACAATATCTTCATCTTCCAAATTCTTTTCGGCTTCTTCAGCCTCTCTTCTTTCTTTTATTTTTTTATGTATTGCAAGCATTTCGGTTGAAATTGCTTTAGTCATCTTTTCTTCGTCTATTATACTACTAGCCTGTTGTACTAATTTTTTATGGTCTGCTTCTTCTTGTGTAAGCCATTCATGTTTCCATGTACCCTTGGGTACTGGCTTTGTAGGATTTAAAACTTTTATACCACTATCTTCAGGTGTCCAATATAAATGGTATACGCCTATAAAAATCTCATTTTGTTCATCTTTAAAACCTTGCCATATATCTTTCATGCCCATGCTTTGCATAAATGGGAAAACTGTATCGTTGTATAACTTATATCGCATCTGCGTATCAATAGCGAAACGCATCTGTTTTATCATTTCTTCTTTAGTTTGTGGCTTCATATATGGCCTGGCTTGCAACAGTCTTTAATAGATCTGCTCGCATCTTTTGTATGGCTCGGATGGGATCATCCGCTTGAGTAATTAACCTTCCTACAACTATATAATCGGCACCGCCCTTTTTAGCATCGACGGCAGAAGCAGTTCTTGCCTGCCCACCAGGAGCATCCGATTCTCCTTTAATGCCAGGACAAACCCTGGACAAGTTGTGGTTATTGTCAGCAGAATTAATAGCACTGAGGTCTTTTACTGAACAAACGATCCCTCCAAACCCATAATCTGTTATTTTTTTAATATGTTTATCCCATGTAAAGCCTAATCTATCGCCATGGATTTCATATACTTCTTCATTAGTCCATGATGTAAGATAAGATACTCCTAATAGTTTTATTTTATCAGCATATTTTTCTATTGCTTTAAAAACGGCATTGTTATTCCATGTACATATAGTAGTCATTGTTCCGCCTTTAGCAACTATCTTACTAACAACTTGCTCAACAGTATTAGGCGTATCCCACAATTTACAATCAACAAACAGCTCTTTGTCTTTTGTGTAATCTTTAACGTATACTGATTGGCTCCATAGTGCGGTACCAATTTTAAATCCATCGACATAATCACGTAACAATGCAACCATTTGTAATGCATCTAATGGATTTTTATAATCTAATGCTACTATAATTTTCATAATATTCCGGCTTTATAATATACATAAACTACTGCAAGAGCAATAGTAACATAACCAACACAAAGTACAATCCAGTAAAATGTGTTTTCGTTCATCTTATTTTGCCT
>Ga0098061_1001342_pt1 | contig 11902 bp, 7 predicted proteins | sample 22_taG_FD_92579 | JGI IMG/M metagenome (GOLD analysis project Ga0098061, IMG submission 92579) | Marine viral communities from the Subarctic Pacific Ocean - 22_ETSP_OMZ_AT15343 metaG | ecosystem: Environmental > Aquatic > Marine > Oceanic | place: Subarctic Pacific Ocean | collected 2015-01-20 | reverse complement strand
TAAATGATAACATACAATTACGCAGGTTCATTTCCCAGTCAGGTAGTACCAGACGCGGAAAAGCAAACAATGGAATATGGTTACGCTGTGGGACGTGCTATTGAAGGAGAATGGTTTTCTGGAGATAGAGGTGGTATGGGAAATAGATATCAAAATAGTTGGTTAAATTTCCATAGATTAAGACTATATTCAAGAGGTGAACAACCTGTTCAAAAATATAAAGATGAACTAGCTGTTAATGGTGATTTATCTTATTTAAATTTAGATTGGAAACCTGTTCCAATTATACCAAAATTTGTTGATATAATTGTAAATGGAATGTCTCAAAAAATATTTGATATTAAAGCTTTTGCTCAAGACCCTGAAGCTTTAAAACAAAGAACTAAATATGCTGATGCTATAATGAGAGATATGTATGCTAAAGAAATGATACAGGCTACTCAAGAAGCAACAGGTATGAACTTTTTTAATTCTTCTGATCCTAATAATATTCCAGAAACTCAAGAAGATTTAGATCTTCATATGCAATTAAGTTATAAACAATCTATTGAAATAGCTGAAGAAGAGGCAATAGAGAATGTATTAGCTTCTAATAAATATGAATTAGTAAAAAGAAGATTATTACAAGATTTAACAGTAATAGGAATAGGAGCTACAAAAACTACTTTTAATTTAGCAAATGGAATAAATGTAGATTATGTTGATCCAGCTAATTTAGTATATTCATATACAGAAGATCCAAATTTTGAAGATATATATTATGTAGGAGAAGTTAAATCATTGAGTTTAATAGAAGTTAAAAAACAATTTCCTTGGTTAACAGATGTAGAATTAGAAAAAATCCAAAAATATCCTGGAAATGCTAATTATACTAGAAATTTTTATGCTCAACAAGATTCATATAATCAAGTACAAGTTTTGTATTTTGAATATAAAACCTATAGTAATCAGGTTTTTAAAATAAAACAAACTGAACAAGGATTAGAAAAAGCTTTAGAAAAACCAGACACTTTTAATCCTCCAAATAGTGATAATTTTGAAAGAGTAGGAAGAACAATAGAAGTTTTATATCAAGGAGCTAAAATATTAGGCCATGAAATGATGTTAGAATGGAAATTATCAGAAAACATGACTCGTCCTAATTCAAATATAAGTAGAGTAAATATGAATTATTGTATTTGCGCCCCTAAAATGTATAAGGGAATGATAGAATCTACAGTAAGTCGTATTACTGGATTTGCAGACATGATTCAATTAACTCATTTAAAATTACAACAGGTATTAGCTAGAATGGTTCCTGATGGGATTTTTATGGATGTAGATGGATTAACAGAAGTTGATCTTGGAAATGGTACTAATTATAATCCAGCAGAAGCATTAAATATGTATTTTCAAACTGGTTCGATAGTTGGTAGATCAATGACTCAAGAAGGGGATATAAATAGAGGTAAAGTTCCAATACAAGAACTTCAAACCTCTTCTGGAGGACAAAAAATTGCTAGTTTAATTCAAACCTATCAATATTATTTACAATTAATAAGAGATGTGACCGGATTAAATGAGGCAACTGATGCTAGTACACCAGATGTTAAAGCGTTAGTAGGATTACAAAAAATAGCTGCTGCTAATAGTAATACAGCTTTAAGACATGTTATGCAGGCTGGATTATATGTAACCTTAAGAATTTGTGAAAATATATCTTTAAGAATAGCAGACGTATTACAATATCCTTTAACTAGAGCCGCTTTAATAGATTCTATTTCAGCATATAATACAGGTACACTAGAAGAATTACAAGAAAAAAATTTACAAGATTTTGGTATATTTTTAGAATTAGAACCTGATGAGATAGAAAGACAAATGTTGGAACAAAACCTCCAAGTTGCCTTATCTTCAGGAGGTATAGATCTTGATGACGCGATTGATGTAAGACAAATCAAAAATCTTAAATTAGCTAATCAGTTACTTAAATTAAAACGTAAAGAAAAGTTAGAAAAAGATCAAGCCCAACAGCAAGAAAATATTAAACTCCAAGCTCAGGCAAATGCAGACGCTGCAGAGAAAGCTACTTTAGCAGAGATGCAAAAACAACAAGCTTTAGCTGAAACAGAGGTTCAAGTAGAACAGGCTAAATCTCAAATGGAAATTCAACGAATGCAAACAGAAGCTAGTATTAAAAAAGAATTAATGGCTGAAGAATTTGGATACAACATGCAGTTAGCTAAAATGAAAGCAACTGGTGAAACTACAAAAGAAAGAGAAATAGAAGATAGAAAAGATAAAAGAATTAAAATGCAAGGAACTCAAGAATCAGAGTTAATACAACAAAGAAAAAACAATAGTTTACCTACTGATTTTGAATCTGCAGGTTTTGATTCGTTAGGTGGTTTTGATTTAGAACAATTTGAACCACGATAAAATTATTTATTAATTATTTAATTATATTATATTATGTCAGAAAACAAAGAAACTTCAACAAAAGAAGTAAAACAAGAAGGTGATTTTAAAGTTAAAAAACGTAAAATTCCTAAAAAACTTACTGTACCAGAAGAAACAGTAAAAATTGATTTAGCAGCGGTTAAAAAAGCTGATGAACCAGTTAAAGTTAATTTAACTAAAACAGAAAATAAAGATGCCGTTCAAGAACAAAAAACAGAGGAAAGCGTGTTACGCGAAGAAGGATCCGAGGTGGGATTGCAAGAAATGGGACCGACACACGAGGGGACCACTGAGAATGTTATTGAAGAAATACCAATAACTGAAGAAGAAAAGAAAGAAGAGGTAAAACAAAAAGTTGCAGAAACTAAAACAGTAGAACAACCTAAAAATCTATTACCTGAAAATATAGAAAAACTAGTTTCATTTATGAAAGAAACTGGTGGAACAGTAGAAGATTACGTCAGATTAAATGCAGATTATTCTAACATAGACAATGACGTATTATTAAGAGAATATTATAATAAAACACGACCTCATTTAACTTATGAAGAAGTTAACTTTTTATTAGAAGACAACTTTAAGATAAATGAAGACGTAGACGAGGAGCGAGATATCCGCAAAAAGAAACTCGCAAAAAAAGAAGAGATTGGAAAAGCAAAAAGCTATTTACATGATCTTAAAAATCAATATTACGAAGAAATCAAGTTGAAATCTAACGTAAATAAAGATCAGCAAGATGCTATAGACTTTTTTAATCGCTACAATGAAGATCAGAAAACATTATCTCAACAGAGAGAGGTTTTTCAACAAGTAACTAAAGATACTTTTACTAATGAATTCAAAGGTTTTGATTTTAAAGTAGGTGATAAAAAATTTAGATACGGAGTAAAAAATCCTAAAGAAATAGTGGACAATCAAACAGATATTACAAATTTTGTTAAGACGTTCTTAGACAAAGACGGTATGTTAAACGATCCACAGGGATATCATAAAGCTATGTATGCGGCTAGAAATTCTGATACTATTGCAAGACATTTTTACGAACAAGGAAAGGCAGATGCTACTAAAAATTTAGTTGCTAAAACTAAAAATTTAAGTACTGAACCTAGAAAAGAAAGTGGTGGAGATGTGTTTGTTGGTGGAATCAAAGTTAAAGCCATAAGTGGCTCTGATGCTTCAAAACTGAAAATTAAAACACGGAAATTTAACAATTAAAACAATTAAAAAATGAGTTTAACTCCACAATTTGGGTCAATAGTACCCTCACAAAAACAGGAGCTACTTAACAGTAATTATTTACAATGGACTGATTCATCATCATCAGGTGATTTTGCGGATTTTGCGCAACAATATCTTCCTGAAGTTTATGAACAAGAAGTAGAAAGATACGGTAATCGTACTCTATCTGGTTTCTTAAGAATGGTTGGTGCAGAAATGCCTATGACGTCTGATCAAGTTATTTGGTCTGAACAAAATAGATTGCATATCGCATATGATCCAGTCACTATTGGAAATGGTTCAAATGTAAATACAGTTACAATACCTGTAAGTGCTACTGTTAAAAATGTAGTTTCTCCTAAAAGCACTATAGTTCTTATGGACGCTAATGGTGTAGAAATGAAATGTTACGTAAAAGAGAGTAATACCTCTTCAGGTGTACTTGCAGTGCTTCCTTATACAGCAGCAGATTTATCAACTTTAGCGACATCAGGAAAGATGTTTGTTTATGGTTCTGACGTTGCAAAAGGTCAATCTGTAACAAACGCATCTGATACTGCAGGTAATGTAACAGGCGATAAATATATAAGTATTGATCCTGCTTTCACACAGTTTTCTAACTCTCCAATTATAATTAGAAGCAAATATGTTGTTTCTGGTTCTGACACTGCTCAGATTGGTTGGGTAGAAGTTGCTACTGAAGATGGAACAAGCGGATATTTATGGTATCTAAAAGCTGAGTCTGAAACAAGACTTAGATTTGAAGATTACTTAGAAATGGCAATGGTTGAAGGCGAATTATCAGCAACCGGTTCTGCCACTGCAGGTGATTCTGATGTTGGTAAAGGTACACAAGGTATGTTTGCTGCTATCTCTGATAGAGGTAATGTAAACGTTGGTTTTACCGCGGCTGCCGGCCTTGATTCATTTGATGCTATCCTTAAAAACTTAGATACTCAGGGTGCAATTGAAGAGAACATGATGTTCTTACAAAGACAAACCGCATTAGACTTTGATGATATGCTTTCGCAAATCTCAGGTGGTTTTGCTGGTGGTACTGCATACGGTTTATTTGAGAATTCAGAGGAAATGGCTCTTAATTTAGGTTTTTCTGGTTTTAGAAGAGGTTCTTATGACTTCTATAAAACTGATTGGAAATATCTAAATGATGCGTCAACTAGAGGCGGAATGACAGGTATTAGTTCTGTTGAAGGGGTATTAATACCCGCTGGAACAAGTACAGTTTATGATCAAATTCTAGGTACAAACATTCGAAGACCTTTCTTACATGTAAGATATAGAGCTTCTCAAGCTGATGATAGAAGAATGAAATCATGGTTAACAGGTTCTGTTGGCGGTGCTTACACTTCTACTCTTGATGCAATGGAAGTCAACTTCTTATCAGAAAGATGTCTTGTAACACAAGGTGCTAATAACTTTGTAATATTCAAAGGTGTATAAGCATTATTTATAAAGGTAAAGGCGCTTCGGCGCCTTATCCTTTGTTTTATTAACTATTTAATTATATTATATTATGGCAAAAAAGAAAACAACTACCCAATCTGAAGGTTGGGAAATGAAAGATAGAAGATATTATTTAAAAAATAATACAGAACCTTTGACTTATACAATACCAAGCAAACATACAAGAAAACATGCTTTGTTGTATTTTGATGAAAAAGAGGGTTCACAAAGAGAATTAAGATATGCTACTAATCAAGACTCTCCTTTTGTAGATGAACAAGAAGGAGAAGCTACATTAGGTCATATTATATTTAGAGATGGTAATTTAATTGTACCAAAACAAAAGCAAAATTTACAAAAGCTCTTATCTTTGTATCATCCATTAAGAAATAAATCTTATGCGGAATTTGATGCAGTAGAAGAAGCGGGAGATGATTTAGCTTTATTAAATGCACAAGTAGATGCCCTTAACGCTGCGCGAGCAATAGATATAGATGTGGCTGAAGCTATTTTAAGAGTAGAAATAGGATCTAGAGTAAATAAACTATCTTCAAGAGAAATAAAAAGAGATATTTTAGTATATGCTAGACAAAATCCAGTTTTATTTCTTGATTTAGCTAAAGATGAAAACGTTCAATTAAGAAACTTTGCTGTTAAAGCTACAGAAGCAGGAATTATTAAACTTGCTCAAAATCAAAGATCTTTCCATTGGGGAAGTAATGATAGGAAATTAATGAACATTCCATTTGATGAAAATCCTTATTCAGCTATGGCAGCTTTCTTTAAAACAGATGAAGGTATAGAAATCTTTAAATCTATAGAAAAAAAGTTAAAATAGATTAATTCATAATAACAAGTAGTCGTTTCGGCGGCTACTTAGTTATTATTATAAAAAAAATACAATGGCGATAAACGTAGACAAAGTTTATAAAACAGTCTTGTTGGTAATAAATAAAGAACAAAGAGGTTACTTAACTCCAGACGAGTTTAATAAGATTGCAACTCAAGTACAATTAGAAATATTTGAGACTTACTTTGAAACGTTAAATCAACAAATGCGTGTTCCTCAAAATGAAAGTGAATACGGTGATCGTTATAAAACGGTTCAAGAAAAATTAGATATCTTTAAAATATTAGGTACAGGAACTTATACAGCTGTAGCTAATGGAGAAGATTATTTTACAACTCCAACAACTTCAGGAGTTGCTAGCGGTACACAAACTTTTGCTACCGTTAATGGCCAAACGGCATACACTCTCACAACTATAACACAAGCACAAGTAGAAACAAGCACAGTAGAAGTAAAATTAAATAATGTAGATTATGCTAATTATAATATTACTGGAGGAGTATTTAATTTAACTGCAGGAGCTATTGCAGCGGGTTCTACTTTAGTGATAACTTTATATCCTGAAAATTTTTATAAATTAGGAACAGTTTTATATAAAACAGATAAAGAAGTACAAGCTATTCAAAGAAATGAATTAGCTCAAATGAACATGTCAACTATCACTAAACCTTCTGAGTATTTTCCAGTTTATTTATATGAAAACGGGAATATAATAATATATCCACAAACTATAATATCTAATATTAGTATGTCTTATTTAAGAAAACCTAACGATGTAGTTTGGAATTTTTCTTCTGCTACAGGATATTATGTATATGATTCTACTACATCAGTAGATTTTGAACTAGATATATCAGAACAAACTATTGTTATTTTAGAAGTATTAAAATACGCTGGTGTAACAATAAAAGATCCTCTAATAATTCAAGCAGCATCTCAAGAATTAGCTGCTAATGAAATAAATGAAAAACAATAATAAATTATGGCTAGTATAATACAACCACCAAATAACGGGTTAGTAACAGAAACAGCGCAACAATACTATGCAGGTTCTCAACAATTTAGAGGTGATGCTGATAATACTGCTGGACAAGAGTTTACAACGACTTTTAATACTGATTTATATTTAGGTAGTTATGACCCTACTACCGCTGATTATAGTTTAAATAATTTTAAAATATACACAAGTACTTTAGGAACTCCAGGAACTTGGACAGAATATATTTCAGCTTATACAGTTGATGGTAACACTATAACTATAACTGGTAATCCAGGAATTAGCGTTTTTATTGTTGTGCAATTAAAAATATTAACAGGAGGAAAATATGGTGATACTGATGCTGATAAAGCATTTGGAGAAGCAGTAGAAGATAATTATGGAGGATATCAATATATAAAACTTAATGATATTGTAAATAATTTTGTAATTGGATATGTTGGAAAAGATAAATTAATTCCTAATGTCAAAAGAACTGATGTAATATTTCATGCAAAGAGAGGATTACAAGAATTTAGTTATGATACTTTAAAAAGTATAAAATCAGCTGAATTAAGTGTTCCACCAAGTTTGACTTTAGTTCTTCCACAAGATTATGTTAATTATGTGAGATTATCATGGATAGATCAACTAGGAGTAAAACATATAATTTATCCTACTGATAATATCACTATAAGCCCTTATTATACTCAACTTCAAGATGATGATGGGATACCAACTCAAGATAACTTTGGTAATGATGCAGAAGGAAATCCTATTACTCAAGAACGTTGGCATGGTGCTAAAGATTATTTAATAAATAATAATTTGACAAACAATGAAGTTAATCAAGGAGTAGATCCAGATTGGTATGGTTATGGATATGGATGGGGATTAGGAACTGGTTATGGTTATGGACAGAGATATGGGTTAGAACCATCTGCTTCTCAAATGAATGGATGGTTTAATATAAATGAAAGAGAAAATAAACTTTCTTTTTCCAGTAATTTATCAGGACTATTAATTGTATTTGAATATATTTCTGATGGACTTGCGTATGATTTAGATAGTAGAGTACCAAAACTAGCAGAAGATGCAATGTACTCTTATGTATTATATTCTATAATAGCTGGAAGAATAAATCAACCAGAATATGTAGTTCAACGGTTAAAAAAAGAAAAAACTGCTAAATTAAAAAACGCTAAAATAAGATTATCTAATATTAAATTAGATGAAATAGTGCAAGTTATGCGTAATAAATCTAAATGGATTAAACATTAATTATGTCAAAAATTTTTCCTAAATTATTTAAAAAACGGCACGCTAGAAGATCAAGAGGAGGTCATATAACTTATGTAACAGGTGATCTTGGAAACTATCAATTTCATGATAAACCTCAGTATCCAGGACATTTACAATCTAGTCACTTAATGGCCGATGATAATGAAGATGAAGCATGGGCTTCTATATATAGAGATGAGGGTGGTAATTGGTCAAATCAAACTTATGAACAAGCTATAGAAAGAAATGAAGTATATAAATTCCATGGAAAAAAAGCAAAAGATAGAATGATTAATTTTGCTAGAAAAGGTAGTTGGAAACGATAAAACATTAAATTAAATGCCAGAAAATAAAAATAGTTTCATTAAATCTAAAATGAATAAAGATTTAGATGATAGACTAATTCCAAACAATGAATACAGAGATGCTACAAATATAGCAATTTCTAGATCTGAAAATCAAGATGTTGGTGCAGTAGAAGCTATTTTAGGTAATGAATTAATTTTTAATAGTAGTGGAAATTTAAAAACCATTGGTACTTATGTAGATCATACAGGAGGATTTATTTATTATTTTTTAACAGATTTTTCAGGAACTTTAAGTGAAAATACTACCTCATCTTCTACATGTCAAATATGTAGATGGTCTCCAAGTTCTGGAATTCTAATTCCTACTGTTCTAGTTGAAGGTTTTTTTCTTAACTTTTCAACACAATCACCAATTCACGGAATTAATTTATTGGAAAATTTATTATTTTGGACAGATAATAGAAATCAACCTAGAGTTATTAATGTTCAAACAGCTAGTCCAAGTGGAGCAGGAATTACACATTACACAGATGAAGTAAGTGTTTCAGTGTGTAAATATTCTCCTTATCAAGCTCCACAATTAATAGATTTACGAAGTATTAGTTTAACAAAACCAAGCACTATGAGTGATGGTGCGGATATTCCTACTATTCTTATAGATGCGTTAGATTGGGCTACTGTAAATTTAGATGTAACAAGATATAGAAATGGTGATTTAATAGAACACGCAACTACTTATGCAGATTGGATTGCTGCAGACACTGCTGATAGAGGAGCTTGGTGTTATTATGATAATGATTTTGGTAACGGAGTTACTTATGGTAAATTATATAATAGACACGCGGTGACTGATTCAAGAGGATTAGCTCCTTATGGATATGATTTACCTACAACGGCAAATTTTACTGCTTTAAAAACTTATGTTGATCCTGTTTTAGGAGTAGCTAGTTTAAAATCCACTTCTGATTGGACTGCTACTTCTAATATTTCTAATAATAGAACAGGATTTGATGCTTTACCTTCTGGAGAAAGAATAGCTACAAGTTCTGTAGTAGATTTTCAAAATATAAATACTCATGCAGAATTTTGGATATATGATGAACTAAAATATTTTCAAATATTAGATGATGGTGATGATCCTACAATTCAAACAGCCGCCGATGATAAATCTGGAAGAGCAGTTAGGGTTATAAAAAATGGTGATTTTAAAGGATGGCAAGGTGATCCAGAATTAATGAAAGATAAATTTATAAGATTTAGTTATAGGTTTAAATATGAAGATGGAGAATATTCATTGATTGCTCCATTTACACAAGAATGTTTTATACCTCAACAAGAAGGTAAATTTGTTAATGATGATGAAGATGACACAATGAGATCTACTATAGTAGAATTTATGCAAAACAATATTAACAATGTTGTATTAAATATAGAACTTCCCTCATTAGATATTATTAATGATTATCAAATACAAGAAATAGATATTTATATAAAGAATCTGATGCTTTATCTTATAAAGTATTACAAAACATTACCTACTGACGAAACAATTAGAGTTTATGATAAAGTCCCTGTAAGAGCTTTAGCCCAAGAAATATCAGGTAACAGAGTAATGTATGGTAATTTTATACAAGGTTATAATGCACCTTTAGCATTAGATTACGCAGTAGAATTAAGAGATAAAAATAATCAAGAATATGAAGAATATCCTCAACATTCTGTAAAAGAAAATAGAAATTATCAAGTTGGAGTTATTTTAGCTGATAAATATGGAAGACAAACAGATGTAATATTATCTTCTAAAGATAATGTCTTAGTGGCTGGAGGAGAACCAACTGAAGGTTCTAATTATTTTACAACTTATAGACCGGTAGAAAATGCTGGTACATTATCTGGATGGCAAGGAGAACAATTAGCGTTAAGATTTGATAGTGCTATTCCATCTTTGGGTTTATATGCTCTAGCTAATAATTATACATTAGATGGACCTTATGTATCACCTTGGCCTGCATTTTTAAATTGGAGTACTCAAGAATTAACTACAGTGGCAGCTCAAGCGGCTTATACTTTTACTAATTTATCTTATCAAGACACTACTGTATTTACTTTATATTTAAATAAAGGAGCAGGATGGGTGTTAATTGATGCAAGTACATATGGCACCGCGGATAGTGGAGATGATGAAATTGTAGTAACATTTACATCTGGTACTCCTGCAACTGCTGATTGGAAACTCTTAGGTAAAAACTTATATAACACTACTCAATATAGATATGAAATAGATTATATTCCAGAAGCTTCTATTCCTACCAATATTATTGGAGCTGCAAATTTAGTAGATTCTATAACTACTCAAACCACAAGTGCAACCCCAGATACTACTCATAATGCGGCAACATGGACAACTAGTGGTGATGGAGTAGATTTAGTAATTAATGTAACCGTATTAAGTCACAAAGTAACTGCAATAACTGTAGTAACTCCAGGAGCTAAATTTGCTGTAGATGATACTATAACAATAAGTACAGCAGTTATAGGTGGAAGCACTAATGTAGTAGTAACTTTAACCGCTGCAGATATGGTACCTGGCGCATCTGGAATATTTAATGCAGAAACATATTTAAGAGGAAAATATACTGATTACGTAGAAATACAAACATTATCTCAAATTAGTAATATTAATAAATACTTTATTTATACCAACGAAGAAATCACTGATACTTACCTGTTCCAAGGAGATAGTACAGTAACTTCTAATCCTACTACTAGAACCGAACCTCTTACAGATCAAAATGTAAGTAATGCTAGTTATAATTTAGATAATGAATTAGGTTTTTATTCTTATAGAATTGTAATAAAACAAAAAGAACAAGAATTTTATAATGTTTATTTACCAGGTATTATAGATGGTTATCCTATGTATGGTAATACAACTGAAATAGGTAATACTGCTTTTATGGTATTAACACATGATAATATAAATAAAGTTCCTAGACAATTAAAAGATGTAAGTAATCAAGATAAACAATTTAATAGTGATTTGTTATGTTTTGGAAGAGTTACTAATAGTGAAACAACTCCAGGTAATCAACAATATTCACCTTCAATTAATGCAGATAGTGTAGAACTTATTGGTGGAATAAAAGATATATTTCCAGGTGTGGAATATTATGCTGGGATAAGTACTGAAAAAATAAATTCAAATGCTATTTTTGATGTTACACAAAAACCTTTTATAGCTAAAATTAATACCCAAAAAAGTATTGGATTAATTCAAACATCATATAACACAGCTGCAGTTTCTGGTAGGCCAGATTATCCTGCATATATGAGATTATGTGCTTATGAAACTGCTCCTACAGTTTC
>Ga0098061_1001340_pt1 | contig 11902 bp, 13 predicted proteins | sample 22_taG_FD_92579 | JGI IMG/M metagenome (GOLD analysis project Ga0098061, IMG submission 92579) | Marine viral communities from the Subarctic Pacific Ocean - 22_ETSP_OMZ_AT15343 metaG | ecosystem: Environmental > Aquatic > Marine > Oceanic | place: Subarctic Pacific Ocean | collected 2015-01-20 | reverse complement strand
CAACAAGGGTGGCCAACATCAATTGAAGATATATCGGCTTTAGGAATTGTGGTATATCCTAATCCAACAACAGATATAATAACTATAGAAACAAGATTGGATATAGAAGTTGAGGTTTACGATATTATGGGTAAACTATTAGTAAATAAGGATTCTAAACGAGTTGATTTATCAGATTATCCAAATGGGGTTTATAATCTAATAATTAAACATAACGATAAACGATATACAACAAGAGTGATTAAACAATGAGAAAACTGATATTAATAATACTTGCAGTCGTTAGCTTACAAGTTAATGCACAAGATAAGAAGATAGATTTTAAGAACATATTTAAGTTTGGAACAGTATATGGGGCGATTAATGGAGGAACATCGTTATCCGATCAAGACGAATATTCTGTTATAAACGGATTACAAACATCTGTTAATAAAACCCCTTATGATTACTCAGTACTATTCGGAATCAGAAAGATTAAGAAATTTGGTCACGAAGATAAAGAAAGATTCAAGAATGGAACTGAAAATTCTTTCTCAGATGCGGCAACTCTTGGTAGGTGGAATAACAAAATAGAATTCTTATTTGAAGGTGAGTATAAAAGGCAGGAAGGAGAGACTTACCTAGATCAACATCATTTTATTAGATACGTTGGTACAGATGGATGTACTGAAAAGTTATGTTGGAAACACTATATTATAAAAATAGAATATCTTGAGGATGGATTTGCTGATATAAAGTATTTCGAGGCTTCCGAAAGACTCACATATAAACCCACACAGGTAGAAAATTTAACATTTAATTTTGGTGCTGCTCAAAGACTAGCCGAACCTTATGGTTATGACCCATTAGCAGAATGGTTATTATCTAATGGGAATATACATTATACTCATTTAGCAATACAAGAAGGTTATACAATGGAATTCGATGGTAATGGAGGGGTTAAGTATTTCGACCCATCTGGTAATTCAGTAGCTACAAGCCCAGAAGTTTGGGAAGCCGTTGTTATACCAACAGTATTAGCAGATTATACTGAAAAGAAACGTAATGAATTAAATAACACAATACAACACTCATTTGTAATAGGATTTGATTACTATAAATACGAAAAGAAAAGTTGGTTACATGCTTGGGGTAATGTTATGCCATACCACTATGACGCAGGTGGAGAGTTTAGTTATCACAAATTTAATGATGGTCAGTGGTTAGATTATTCGGCAGGACTAGTATATGGTCATTGGTTTAATAAAAATTTAGGAGTATTTATAGAAGGTACTTACAACAAGTATTGGAATAGAGAATGGCACGGATTTAGTGCTGGAATAAATTATAGAGTATTTTAGATATGGCAAAAGAATTAAATGAAGACACAGGTTTTAATGTAAGTATTAAAACTTTAATAGCAATAGGATTTGCGATGGCGACTGTAATTAGTATGTGGTTTATGTTACAAGCAGATATAGCTGAAGCTAGAGAATTACCAGAACCAACACCACCAGAAATTAGCAGAATGGAGTTTGATATGAAAGATCAATTAGTTAGACAAACAATTATGACTACTCAAGAAGATGTTAAAGAAATTAAAGAACAACTTGAGAAGTTAAATGATAAAATAGACAGACTTAGATAACATGAAATTGTTGAATAAATGTAATATATTCAAAGGAATGTGTATGTGCAATAGAAAAGAGAAATGTAATGTAAGAAAATGCATTACATTGACAAGTAAAAATATATTAATTATAGTTATTTTATTATTTAGTACAATAGTACTTGCTAATGTATGGCCTAAAGAAGTAGAAGAAATTATTGAGGAGGGTACTGAAGGAGAACAAGAAGAAATGTGGGTACCCACTAAAGAAGATATTGAATATCAAGACAGTATGTATCAGATAATACAAAACACTCAAAACGATATAACAGATATAAAAGAAGATATAGTACACATATTAGAGAGGTTAGATTATGAAGATGGTTCATATGATAGTATTAGATATGTTAAAGGTGGTAAAATAGATCAGAGAAGAAATTAGTTATGAAAAAAGATTATACAGTTTGGAAAATATTTGGAGGATACCTATTGGTATTGTTATTAATGGTATTATCTAGTACCGCAAACGCCCAAACATATACATGTGATGAAGATATATGTGTAGTTGAATTTAATGCGAGTTGGAATGCAAAAAATAATGTAGAATGGTTAAATAAGTTAACAGATGTAGGAACAAAAAGAATATTAATTGACAAGGGTTCTTGGCAAAAAGATTTTAGTATAGTAGTTACACCGACTATTATAATATTTGTGGAGGGTAAAGAAACAAAAAGATACCAAGCAAATATTATGATGGAGATGGAGGCTAAACAAACTGATGTACAAGATAAGATAGACGAAATCATAATGGAGTTATTCTAATATGTTAAAATTTTTACTAGCAACAATAATAAGTTTATCAGCAAGTGTCAGAGAACCCAGACAAGTTCCTACAGCTCCATTTGATTACGAACTTTCATATAAGATAGAGAATACATACAAAGGATTCGAAGGGTCATTCCAACATGATTATGAAAGAGAAGATGGAGAGATGTTTAACGACATTAAAAGTAGTATAAATTATACTCAAAATCTTAAACTCGGAAATGTCCACCTCCCAAACCATGCCATAATCTTCAAAGAAGACTACAACCAAATAACATCAAAAGAAATATATCAATTTAATAGTGATATAAGATTTCAATTTCACGGATTATCTATAGGGTATGGTATGACATGGGATTTAGAGGATAAATACCTTTATCACCCATCAGTAGGATTTACTAAACAGATGACATTAGGTAATTGGGAGTTGGAGACGGAAAACGATGTGTACTTTACTAAGGACATAACATACCAAACAGAAGGAAGTGTTTATTATAACATAACAAAAAATGTTGGATTGGGAATGTCAGGAAATTATATAAAAACTTTAGATAATTATGATTACTCAGCGAAAGTAATACTAACAATAAAATTAACATAAAATTAAAAAAACAAAAATGGAATTAATTAAAAAATACGCAGGTCACTTGTTATTATTAGGATATACTTGTGAGGTAATAAGTGGTGATCACTTAATGGCACAAGCCTTATTAATAGGGTGGATAGTATGGAAAGAATGGAGATGTAAATGTTCAGCTTGTAAAGGGGATATGAAGTGTTGTAAATCAGAGTAAGATGACTTTAGCAAGAATGTTAATAACCTTTGGTGTACTATTAATGTTTACATGGCTAATATATCTTATATTCTTCGAAGAGGTTGCGGGTACTACTCGCGACCTTCTTTTTATTTTGGTGGGTGGGTTCCTAAGCTCCTTTCAAAATATTATAGACTATTGGTTTAAGAAAGAAAAGAGAGAAAAGAAAGAATGTAAAGAATGATATATTTATAATATATGAAAAAGAAAGATTTAATTAAAAGAGTACAGGAAGGTAAAAAACGTAAACCCGAACCAATTAAGGTTAAGTTAGACTTTGATGTTAATCAAGACGGTGAGCCCGACCACTATAAGAGTGGTAATAAACATTCTAATGAACAAAACTATGAAACTCCCGAGTTCTATTCATATAATTTTAATGATGAAGGAACAAATATAAGACCTTTACATGAACCAGAAAAAAAATATAAGAAAAATTCAAATAGTGGGGATGATCATTTGTCAAAAGGGGCGGATTTCGAAGTTGAGGACAGTGAATTACCTGGCGTCGGACACTCTAAATGGAGCGGAGATGACCATATGTTTGAGATAGTAGACGAAATCTCAACTAGAATATTAACTGAGAGGGCCTTTAGTCAAAATAAAAAGTATTTATTAAAAAAGAAAGTATAATGAAAAAAGAAGAAATTTTAAGAGAGGAGCTGACTCGTATGAGACAACTCATGGGAATGAATGGTTCCCTATACCAAAAACCAATAATTGAAGATGAAGGAGAAAGAGGTCATGGAGAGGAACCAGATGCAAGAGACTATAAAGGAGGAGAGAGAAGTGAGGAATATCAAGCGGCACAATCACATTGGGAAGAAGAACATCAAGATGCAAGACCAGAACCACCAGCACCACCGCCAGCACCGCCAGCACCGCCAGCACCACGACCACCAGCTCCACGACCACCAGCTCCACCAGCTCCACCAGCTCCACCAAGATATGTAGGAGGAAAAGGAAAAACGTCAGCGTTAGATAGATCTCCGAAACAAGGTACTAGTAGTAAACATACGTTGGGGGGAGATTTTGTATTACCCGCAGGGGCAATCCCAAAGTTTGGTAACTCTAAGTTCGGTAAAAAAGGAGGACTTAAAAAAGGTGGTAAGAAGGGTAAAAAGAAAAAAGATGACTAATTATAAAAAAGGACTTCGGTCCTTTTTTTATTTATAAACAACCCCAGAAACATCACCACCCTTAGTGGTATCAATGCTTATATTAGTCGAGGTCATCTTCATATCCTTTAATTCCTGTTCATTACTCTCATTATTGGCCTCTCTTTGAGCTTGAGCATCTGCTAATAATTGTCGATATTGTTCTTGTTGGGATTCTTGATATTTTTTAATATCAGCTTTTAACTTATTCGTTCTAAGTTGGGATCTTTGTTTTTGGTTCTTTCTATGTCTACTTTTTGGCATAATCTTATATTTATTAGTATACTATTTATATTTACATAAAAATATACAAAAAAAATAAAAAAACAAAATGGGAAATAAAATTAAAATGACAGAATCTAAATTAATCTCTATGATAGAGAGGGTAATAGCTGAACAAGCCTCCGCAGCTGGGTTCGGTTATGGTTTTGTTAGAGAAGTGGAAACGGCACCTACAACACCATTATCGGCACAAGAAAGAGAATTAAGTTGGGGTAAGCTTAGAGAATTAATGAAAGATTTTTACATTAATTATAAAGAAAAATTTGGGGATGTACAACCAAATGAGTTTAATGAAATTGAAATGATATTGTTAGGTATCATTGATATGGCAAGAGTAAAAAATATTAATGGAAAGGACCCTGATGTAATTGCCCAATATCTTAAACAACATATGAAAAGATTACCTGCCGCTGGTGACCCAGATGTAGATGGAGGTGACGCCGGGGACACCCCACCTCAACCTAGAGATGCTGAAGTTAAAAAAATGTTTGAAAATAGATTACGAAGAACATTAGTTAATGAACAAAGTAGTGGTTCAAACCCATCAACTTGGGGAACAGGATTTGCTAATAACGGATGTCCTCCACCCGATGAGGGCGGACCAGTTCCACAAAGTTTTGCCAATAATATAGGATCTGGACCAACAGCTTATGCTTTGTGGGCGAATTGGATAACACAGAATAAACCTAACTGGGGATGTCGTCAATTAGAAAATAGAACAAACGCCTACTCTGACCAAATGAATACTAATATGGCAAATAGTAATGGTGATGGTACTGGTTGTAGTCCTAAATGGAACAATATGTTAATGGCTAAAATTGTTGGGACTAGAGCTAAAGGTTTTGAAATGGGATGTGGAGAATAATCACACCCTTAAAATAGAATAAAATTAAACCCCATTACTTGGGGTTTTTTTATTACTTCTTTTGAGTATTTATATTATATGAGCAACCAAGGTAAAAGTAATGTGAGTGAAGGACTCTACAGTTTCCCTGTAGAGTCTATTGATATTAGGATATTAAAAGAGATATACGATTTATTCGAACGTGAGTCCCCAGACCCAGCACATATTGCGTATATCGTCACCGAGAACTGGTGGAAAATAATAGACGATAAGATATTAAATCTATACTCAAAAAAAGGATTAGGTTTTTATTATGCCATTATGGTTGATAATAACTATGACCTTCTTTCCTCAGGTGAAGATTTTGGTGTTGACGATATCACTCCAGTAGTTGCTCCGGCGTTTGAGGTGAAAGAACGAGCTGGTATGGGTAGTCATCGTGTCGGAGGACTCGAAGATATACAATGGATAGAACTTGAGGAAACTTTCGGACTACCAACTTGGGAGAACCCATATATGGGAGATTTAGGTGAAAAAATAAAAGTAGAATGGTCAATAGATTTTAAGGATATGGGGCAGGCCTTTATTTACGACTATAAACAATATGATATTGATCCACTGGATAATACTACATGGAGTGTTGGTGGAACTCAGACAGAAGATTTTGCAGCGGTTTTACTAAGTCTCTATAGAAAATATGGAGAAAGAGGTGTCGTTAAAGCAGATGGTCAACCACTTTATGAAGAAATCGATACAGAAATTAAATACGCAATCGACCAACAATATCGTAATGAGCCCGAAAAAAGAAAAGAAATATTAACATCATTAGAAGATGACCATATAGACGATTACTATGTGGGAGGATATAAAGAATTACAATTTGATGTAAACCCAAGAGAACTGGTAAATAAACTAGCCGAAGAAAAAGGGTATGGAAGAGTTGTTGACGAAATGTTGGGTGGGAATGGCACGGCGTATTTTACATCCAAAGGAAATGTCATTAAATTAACTGGTGATAAGAGTGAATATGAAACCGCTAATGTAATCAAAGGAAAAAATAATAAATATATTGCCGATGTTTATGAAAGTGGTAAATTAAGTTCTTCACATATTGTAAAAGGTGAAGGTTATATTGTTATAATGGAAGAATTAGGATTACCTAAACAAATGGCTGAAATATTTGAAGAATGTTGTTGTGGTGTTAATAAACCTATCTATATAGAACATAATGAGACCCCGGTAGTTATTCATCCTCCAGTTAATGGAAAAGAAGAATGTGAAAAATTACATAAAAACTTATTAATGATTAGACAAGAACTAACACAACACGGTATTAGTTGGGGTGATGTTGGTATAGATAATTTGGGGATGAAAAATGGTAAATTAGCTTTATTAGATTTAGGAGAGACAGTGGGAGGGATAGACACTGGTGAGACTATTGAAATAAATGAGCGACAAGAAAAATTAAATCCTAACTTAGGCGAGGATAATACACAAGAGATAGTAGATAAAGTTTATCCTCACATAGTAGAAAACTTAGGTCTTAGTAAATACCTTACCCAACCCCCAGTAGTAGAATTACATAAAGACATATATGCTAGATTAAGTGGAATCCCAGGTTCTATAGGAGAAGAAAGTAAATCTTCAGAAGCACAATATGATGATGAAGAAAATAAGATATTTATTTATTATCCTAATATGAAAGATGAAGAACATATTATTCGATCTCTACTACATGAATATACACATTCATTGCAAGATCCAGATAAACGTAAAGAAAATCGTAAAGATGGTTATGAAAATGATCCAGATGAGGCTGCCGCTGCCCAAGCAGAACTATCTTGGAAGGATTATCTTGTATACCTTAAAGACGAATTACATGAACAAGAACAACTAGAATTAGAATTACCAACACCAATTGGAAAATTTGAATTTCCAGTAGGATATGAAGATATACACACAGAGACAGGTGAAGAGTATGCCGGATCAGAACAAGAGACTGTAGACGTAATTAGAGATGAAGTAAGAGACGAATCTGTAACATACCTTTTTAAGAAGTGGGATAAAACAGGTATAGATTTTAATGACCTAAAATTAATAGGTATTCCATCAAACAATTCTTTAATTAGAGTAATGTTAGTAAAGAGATACCTTAAAAATACAATGAAATCGATTCCAGTATCCTATACTTTCGATTGTGAAGACCTTTCAAAAATGTTTATAAAAAACGCTAGAGATTATAGTGTAGATTATATTGAGCAATTTTTATGTGGTGAACACGAATGGTACGACTACAATAATTGGTATGATCATGATTGGTACGATGGAATGGCTGATGACTTAGATGATAGAAATTGGAAAACTATAATGAATATTCTGGGAGTAACGACTCAAGATGAAGCCGAAAATATAGTCAACAATAGACCTCAAACGGAGGAAGAAGAAAAAATTGCTGAGGAAAAAGAAGATTTAATTAGTGAAATTAGAAGTAGTATATTGTGGACCCATAATGATGAGGCAGAATGGAGAACCAAAGAAGACATGGGTGACGACGTTATTGATAAATTGGGAGAACATTTTAATAACGATGGAAAATTAAGCCGAGATGACAATGGAAAGTGGTCTTGGACAATTGAGGATAACTTATTAAATTGGTTGGGGGATGATATGTGGGATAATATCGACCTATATGAATATCATCCAGATTATGCAGGTTATACTTTAGAAGATTGGTTAATGGACATCTCAGGTATGAATCTCCCTCAGGCTATATTTGAATCACTTATGTTAGAAGAATTTACCTTTGAAGATTATGATTATGGTAAAAGAGGGGATCTACTAGAACCGGAGGCAAGATTCCATGGTAATTATTATCATCCCAATTACGACATCAACGACGGACTTTATGATAGATTGGGTGAAATTGAACATTATTCATCGGCGACTGTGACACAATTAGATGAAGAAGAACAACAAATGGATGTGGGAGAAGATGGCCCATTTGATAGAGGGGAACTTTTAATATTAAAACACGTCCATAAGAATTTTACTAAGCAAGAACTTCAAGATTTAGTTATGGAAACACCAGTCTATGGGAATTTATCAAAAAAATGGACACAACTTATGAAAATGTTTGACATACCAACATCTTCATTTGAAGAATCAGCAATCTCCACCCAATATGCAAAATATGCTTTAGATAATTGGAATGAAGAAGGTGATTATACAATGGAAAAACCTGAAAGAGATATGATACAATGGTTTGATGTTGTCCGTGACGAAACAGGGTCACAGGTTGAGTATAGATCGGGTAGTACAGAGGTGCTTGCATTTGATCATGATGATGCTGATGAAAGGGGAGATAACGAATTTCATGACTGGGACGGAGAGATGGACACTTATGATTGGGGAGATTATGAAACGTACGATTCTCGTATAGAAGACACAGAACCAACTGGACGTTATGCAGAAATTCCTAAAATATCAGAAGGTGTGGACCGTCACGATAAACCCTATGAGTTTTTTACCAAAATATGGGACAAACACGGACCAACTTTAGATGCCGCTGTCTTAAAATTATATGGGGTTAGCGATTGGTCAACCGGTATGTTAAGAAGATTTTTAGTGGATTATCTTGGAGGTAGAAAACAGATTGAGAAAGATATACGTGAAATGTTACCTAAAGTTAGTGACGTTGTTACATGTGGTGGTTATGAGTTTGATATTTTTTACACAAATGTACAGGTCTATGAAGACGGATCTATAGTATTGGATACTCTCGTAGGTCCTGATGGGGAAGTTACTTTGATTGAAACTGATTGGGAAGGTGATCCGATAACCCTTAAACTATCAGATATCGCCAATGAAGATCACTGGGGCATGACTAAACATCCATTCCGTAACCCACACGATAGAAACTGGGATGATGGAGATTATTATGAATGGGAACATGTATGGGGAGAAGTTGATCACGAAATAGTTGATTGCATAACCGAGCACTTCTCAAAAGAGATAGGAAAAAGATTTGGATCCCTCGAGATTAATGCCGAGTACCAGTTTAACACCACACATACCGATCTAAGTGAAGGTGTTGAAGGTGATCAAGAATGGCATACAAAAGAACAAGGAGATTTCTTTACATTGGATGGTAGTGAGAATCTAGGAAATACGGACATTTTCAAAGACGATGGATTTGATATCATACACCAATATAGAGGAGATGTTCATCTTTCTGATTTATCACCAGAAGAGAGTGAGACAGCGATACCACAAGGAAGTAAGAAGGTTAAGAAGACCGTACTTAAACCAAGATTAGATAAGGGACCTTTTAATATACCAGTACCTATGAAAGAACATTATGAAGACGTAGAGAGTAATCCAGACCTTAATCCCGAAGTAGAAGAAGGGGACATTATTGAACTTTTATATATGGATGACCCATATTCCATCCCTATAAAAACAAAAGGAGTCGTTATGGGATTTGAGGGTAAACCTGGGGATTTTGCTTATAAAATTTTAGTAAACTGGATTATGGGACCAGAAAAATTATCTCCTATGGCCCTTCTACCGGACGCTGATGTTTACCGATTCCCAAAAAAGAAAAAAGGTGAATTAAATGAACAATGGGAAAAACCATATAAAGACCCTAAGGCAGTGATTAATGGTAGAGAAATGGACTTAGATGTTGCGGATACTGAATTTATGAAACAAAAAGGGATGATGTACAAGACTTCATATCCTAAGAATAGAGGTATGTTATTTTTATGGGACGATATAGTACCAATTTCTATGTGGATGAAGAATACTTTCCTACCTTTAGATATAATTTATATGGTAAATGGTGAAGTAGTTGATTATGATAAGGATGTGCAACCTTGTGAAGAACAACAGTGTGATACATATGGAAACGTTAATGCTAATCAAGTTCTAGAACTTCTAAGTGGAGGGGTCGATAATTATAATATATCAATTGGGGATCAAATTGAATTAATGGACATAGAATGAATAAGATAAGAATAACAGAAAATCAGTTTAGATTACTAAATGGAGAGAATAACAAAAAATTAATTTCTCTTCATGAAGAATATTTACAGGAATTCATGAAGAGTGATCCATATAGTGATAAAAGTCTAATAAAAAAAGTGGGGGAACAGTTTGGAATGGATTTGACGTTCATGTTTACTTATGGGGCAGGAATAACTGCTTTAGTTGGCCCAACTACAGATTTATTACAAGGGGAATTTCCTGATATGAATGAGATACAAATAGTGGCTTTAGTAATAGCTGCTGTTGGTGTTATAGTTTTTGGTAATAAACCCGAGATAAAGAACCTAGTAAAAAGTTTTAAGGACGAGGGTCTAGGTAAGGCATTTAATAAAGTTTTGTCTTTTGTGAGTAGTTTTGAGACTTTAATGGAAAATGTTTTACGTACCGCAGGAATGACAGTTAGAGGACTCTCAAAAATTATGGGATTTGCCTTTATCGTTCCAGTGATATCCACCCTTTCAGAAATTATGTTAAATATGGGAGGTTCTATTGACCAAGTTGAGGATATTGTTACTAGAATGTTGGCTTATTTAGGTACGGTAACTATAGGTGAAACATTTGCTAATGTTTTAGAAAAACTAAAGTCCAAGTTTACTAAAAATAGTCCACTAGAAGAAAAATTTTTAAGAGAACATTACGTAGGGGGAGGAACAAAAAAAGATAGACGATTCCCCGATGAAATGTTTGAAAAATTCAAAAAAATATTTAATAAAATTTTATTACGTAAAGAAGGAGGATGGGGAAGAACATCTAAAACATATTTAATTTATATTAGTCCTTTAGGTAAGGTGGCTCGTATTGAAATGAGTTCCTCCGCTTCCCAAAAAGATATCCCATTTGAAGAATTTGGAACTTATAAGATTGGTGAATTTCGAAATTGGGCAGAAGAAAACAACTTTGAGATTGAAACAGAGGGTAGATTTCACTAAGCCCTTTATTGACAACTAAATGTTTATATATTATTATTAAGTAATTAATAATTTATTAAATCAAAAATCAAAAAATATGAGTAAAATTAAACTAGAGTATATTTGGTTAGATGGGTATAACCCAGAACAGAATATTAGAAGTAAGACTAAAATACTCGATACAAAGGAATTAGAAGACGGGGTTAAAGTAGAGAATCTACCGGTTTGGTCCTTTGACGGTAGTTCCACCAGACAAGCAACAGGGGATAATTCAGATTGTCTATTACAACCAGTACATATGATTAAAGATCCAACTAGAAATGAAGGTTATATAGTATTATGTGAGGTACTAAATGCCGATTGGACACCACATAAAAGTAATACACGACATAAGTTACGCAAATTAAAAAAAGGTGCTAATAAACATAAGTTCTGGT
>Ga0098061_1001339_pt1 | contig 11910 bp, 18 predicted proteins | sample 22_taG_FD_92579 | JGI IMG/M metagenome (GOLD analysis project Ga0098061, IMG submission 92579) | Marine viral communities from the Subarctic Pacific Ocean - 22_ETSP_OMZ_AT15343 metaG | ecosystem: Environmental > Aquatic > Marine > Oceanic | place: Subarctic Pacific Ocean | collected 2015-01-20 | reverse complement strand
GGGTAATTCAGCAAATAATAGAGCTATTGCGTCAATGGCTCTTCTGCTTGCAGGAGAACCATCTTTCTTTGCAACACTAAACCCTATCAATTCTATTACCTCACTATCAAAGTCCTTAGCTCGTGCGTTTGCAAGTGCTATGAACTCTTGAATTTTCGGGCTCTTTGGAGAGGCGATAAAATTCTCAGCCTTTGAATCTATTGACATCATAAACTTTACAGCTTTTGTTGCCTGACCAGATTCAAATAATCCGTTGCCTACACCATCCATAATCATACCGATTATATTATGTGTGTCAACGTTGTTGATTTCTGTCGTTTCTTCCATTGAGTATAATCAGTCTTCTTTAAGACCATTTATCCATGCCCATTCAGCACGTTCTTCATATTCTATATCTTCCATAAGTAAAAAGTGGGATTTACATCCCTAATTTGTAAGACATTCTATCTATCTCGTCATCTAGTAATCTAGACACGAGTTTCATATGTCTTATTACGGCTACATTTGTTTCTTTCTCAACTCTACTTATAGTAGGATTGAGTAACACAGCAGTTTCGTAGTCTATACCCTCTCGGATTTCATTAGACCTTTCTATAAGTTCTTTTAATTCAGGCATGAGTAAAAAGTGGGCTAATGCCCTTTGTGAGAGGTTCTCTCCTACTATCGAACTGTAAGTAAGTCCAATCTTCGCAGAAGCAATTTTTGTCATTTTTATGACTATTTGCAAGTTCAGGATACCATGAAGTAACCCAATCATGCCATGTATATTCTTTCATAAGTAAAAAGGTGGGCTAATGCCCTAATTCTTTACTGTTAAAGCAAATCTAATTGCCTCAACAGGTATGTTTCTAGGTTTGTCTTCAATATCTTCCTTTTCAGGATTAATTGAATAGACACTTTCTTCCAATTCTATTCCATTCATAACTATAATGTAACCTAAACATCAATAAAACACACTATAAGAACAAACAGTACACTAATCCCTTAAAATACTGTTATATAATGAGTTGATTCGTTTTGATACTAGGCGTAAGGACGTTTCTGTTAAACCGTACGTACGTACGTAATCGTACAAATATCGTACAAGTTAATACAATAATATCAAGTACGCCTGAGGGCAGTCTCGGTATGAGTTTAGCCTCTCAGTACGTACTGTTTAGAAAAAAGTAGGTAGGATAAGATACGCCTACCATCGTAGCTCGTTATTACACGAGCATGTTTTAACCCTTAATGTTTCACTAATAGTACGTACTATACGTACGTACGTAGTAGTTTATCACTAAGTTTGTGTCGTCGGTATTAGTTGATTTAAGACTGTTAGATATTGGTATGAATTTTACACGATTGTTCAATCAAGAACGTGGCTAGATTCTAGCGTGCAAATTGCCAATATGTTTCACTAAACAACATCAGCTCGACTACGGATGTACAGAGGTTCACACTCATTCATCAATATCTTAAGTTTTCGATATTTGAATATACGTCACAGGTATTCTTTAGGCGTGCGTAAGTCACAAACGATTTTTTAATTCTTCGAATCAGGGTGTGCAAACTGTTTGTCGCCAAACTCAAAGTTTGTGCGATTACTGAGAATGTAGTGTTCCCGTCATTTCCTACCGTTTCGCTTGTGGCGTGAGTTTTGTATCTCATGCCTATCCTAAAGTAAGACACATATTTAACTCTACTAGGCACAGTTCCACAGTGTAGCACGCCTAGGTTAGCGAGCCAAGTGCATATGGAGAAAAACCCATTTTTGGAAAATAATAGGATACAAAAAGGAAAAAAATTTAATTACAATTCCTAGACGGAATATAAAACCAAATGATACATACAATGTACACAATATGTACAACATCTATATCCTGCTTATATATAAAGGCTTTTAGGCGTAAATCTAACCGATATCCTTATATCCATAATCTCGGTTGATTACTTACAATGGAGTTTGGAACCAAAAGTGAAAAATTAGGATGGATAATAATACCACTAGGTGTATGTGTTATGGTAATAGGAGCTTGTAATAATTGACTTGTATTAAATGTGCATGTGAAATGAAAACAGACGAGGGACTTATATACTCATGTTTATCTTGTAAAAGTATAGTTATGTTAGACTAACTTAGATAGTATCTTTTGGGGGAAATTTTGTACTAGTATGTGTACGCTCATGTTCAATAATTGTACCACTTTGTACAGAAATACTAGAATCTTCTATTATCAATCCACAATCGGGACAAATATATTTCATGCCTAGTTAGCCTCAGGCACACAGTCTACGCATAAGATATCATACGTATCAGATAATACTACTCCACTCTTAAAACAATTATGACACAAGCCTGTAGGCTTGGGAGTAGGTGTGAGGGACATTAATAGTTTCTTTAATCCGAACATCTATTAATACATTCCTTTAATACTTTGATTCGATAGTCTCGTTCTGTCGAAGTAGTTTCTTTTTCTATCCTAATAAGGACAGATTTAAAATCTATTAAATGTGCCTTTCTATCTTTTTTATCTCTATACATTTTATTAACCTTAATTATTCTTCAAAGTCATCCATATATAAATCTTTGGGAATACCAGATACATAACACCAACAGTTATTATTGCATTCATGCCTAGGCATGATTACATGGATTCTCCTTATCACATGAAGGACAGTTATTATACTCTATAGGATATGTAGTATTACATTCCTTACAATATACTGAATTGATATTAACCAATTTCTTCATCCCTGTTTAAATCGTTTAAATTGTTTAAAGTAACTTCATCATCAGTACCATTAAGTATATTATTTTGACTTAATAGGTCGTCACTTGAATCTTTACCCGAAGTGACGCCACTTGCCTTGTCCAAAACATCAATTTCATCTTTGGTAGAGTGTTCGTATGTCTTCGCATTTCCTTTTTTATTGTGATCTAAAATCATGCTCCCCTGAATCCTTATAAGGCACTTGCCTAGTTTGTTAAATGAATGATCTCCTATTGTATCATTACATGCTATACATGTCATTCGTTTAATTTGTTTTGAACCAAGAACCATACTTCTCTATATACAAAGAGATATATAAATCTTACTTAATTTACTAGTAAATGTGAAGCCTTTGTTTTTGGTTTAAATTTACAACAAGGACATTTATTGTCAATTAATAATTTTACATTTATCCAAGAATCACATCTTTTGCATAACGCATGTGTTTTAAATGGATTACCAAAAGGCTTACCACTACTTAGTCTGTCACAAATACCTTTACAACCTTTCATACAATATATCATATATATGTGTTATATAAACCTTTCTAAATCATTAGGATTATATTGTTTCATTTCAAACCCGTTTCTTTTTTCAGTCTTGAAAAAATACCAAAGTCCTACTATTCCTAACGGTATTAAAACCAACGTGCCAAGGCAAAATAAAGACAGAAAGAATACCAATATCTTTGACATATTTATATATATCTTTTACATAATAAAAGTGTTTCTAAAAAGGAGAACTTGATTATCCAAGTCTCTACATGACACAACGAATTAGGATTTTAACGAGACCTAAACAATCTTGTTGGTGAATCTTACGTGTTCACCAAGTCACGACCTGTGACAACGGGATTGCTCCTAAATATGTTACGTGAATGTTATATAAAAGTGTATCTGAAAAATAGGTTTGGTTTGACCGACCGAATTAAACTAATTACCGTAACCAGTCCCTTGTAGAGGATTGAAGTTAGGTAATAGGCTAAGAGGGCTACTGTCCGACTTATTGACCTTGCGTGTTTGAGTAATCCCTGACGCCTATTATATCATGAATGGTAGCCTATATAAACTTTCAACTATAATCCCAATACACTTAAATCCCCGTTTTGCTATCGCATTGGGTTAGTCGGATTCGTCTTCTCGTTCATTTTTAATTTTGTCTTCACACAGGAATGATAATTTCCAAAACGTCTTTTTATCCTGCATGTCCAATGCTTCAGGGTTCTTCCCAAAACATAGTTCAAACCAGCGTATTACTGTTTTATAGTCATCTAATTCAAAGTCTACCATAATCCTTTAAATACTACCTCACTAATAAGTTTTCAATATAGGTAATCTTTATATTATTAATTATATATTATATCTACATGACCAAGAATAAGACAGAGGCTATTAAGGAAGATACTCCCACTGTTGTGATAAAAGAAATAGCCAAAACTTGTTCTTGTAACAAAGATATAGGTAGAGATATTAGATGTTGTGATCATGGTGATCCTGACAAAATTTGACAAGTTACGTTAATTTCCGTCAATAGACAATAAGTTTATTAACTATTATATTCTCATTATATTATGGGTATTCGTTCTAGGTTATCTTCTATAGGTAAAAGTCTAAGTTTTTCTAACAAAGGATACACTGAAGCTACTACAAGACCATCTATTGCCCAGCCATACATGGCTACAGACACAGGAGCCAAACTACCAATTTTCCCATTCCCTCTCATAATGATTTATGAGTTGGCAGATAACATTGATGCTTTACGTATTCCTATTGAAACTCTTAACAGAGAGATGTTTAAGAACGGATGGGAGATTACACAACGATTTAAATACAAATGCAATCAATGTTCTAAAGAATTCAAATATGCTCCAAATATTGCAGTAGAAGGTGAATCTAAAGAACTTGCCAAAAGAGTACAATGTGATTCATGTCAAAGTTATGATTTGAGAAGTCCTGTACCTGAACACCGTAAGATATTGGAAGATTTAGTTAATAACCCTGTTAATGGAAACGCCCAAAATTTGGAAGATGTTGCTAGACAATTAGAAAGAGATTTAGAAATTGCAGATAATGCTTACTTGCTTATGTTAAAGAATTATTTTATTGATGATGTTACTGGTGAAATTGATCAGACTAAAACTGAGATCAAGGAACTGATAAGAATAGACCCACCTCAGGTAGCTATGATTGCTGACTCTGATGGTAGAATTGGTTATGATGACAAGAGACAGAAGATATATGTTTGTCCTAGATTCGAGCATAGGGATGCAAGACTTTATCATGACAGATGTGATAAATGTAATGCAAAGGCATTAAAGGCAATACTTGAAGTTAACTCAGTTTATTCCATAGGTGTACCACATCCTAAAAGAGTAATTTATGCTGAAGGTGAAGTAATATGGAAAGCAGGAAAATACAGACCAGCCTTGATTTATGGATTTTCTCCTATATTTGCAGTATGGAGTAAGGCTATGGCTTTATCTCATATGGATGAATATGTAAGAAAATACTTTGACAAGATGAGACCACCAAGAGGATTACTTGTAGTTGCCTCCCGTAACTATGAGACATTTAGAAAGTCATGGGATGCACTTGAACAAAAGGCTACAGAAGACCCATACATGATACACCCACTTATGGTTGAATCAGATAAGGGTGGACAGAATATGGCACAATGGTTAGACTTTACTGGAACATTACAAGAGTTACAATTCATTGAAGTAAGAAAAGAACTAAGACAAATCATTGGAGCTGTCTATGGTGTGCTTCCGTTATACTATGGTGAAATGGTAGGTGGATGGTCACAAGAAGGATTACAAGTTACAATTACAAACAGAGCTGTTAAATGGGGACAAGATGTATTATTCAAATCATTCTTTAAGAAATTTACAGAATTAATGGGTGTTGATGATTGGGATCTTAAACTAGAAGCAGGAGAAGAAAATGACAAACTCTCAGAACTTCAAAGAGATGGAGTTGAAATTGAAAACATGGCAATGTTACAGCAAATGGGATTTGATGTAGAGAGAACTGCTGAAGGAGAATTCAAAACTAACCAGATACCAACACCTATGGATGAATTACAAATGGGTAGAGGTAGAGGCACTGCTGCACCAGAAGAGAACAGACAAAACTTTTCTGGACAACCATTACAAACAAGACCATCCGATGAAGGAGGTGTTGCACAAGGACATCCAAGTTCAGGAAGTGGTACTTCAATGTCGCAGAAAAATTTCCCAACAGGAATTACACCAGACAACTTTGATGTGGTAAAGAAAACATTACAATCAGCAATAGACTTTAACTGGAACAAGACAAAGACAGTTGAAAAATTAAGAAAGTCTACAAGAATGACAGTAAGAGAATGTCGCAACATAGTAAAGAATGAGTTTGCAGATATGAAAAGGTGGGAAGATGACGAAGAGAAATCATAAGTGTGATGATTCCTGTAAAGTACATGGAACAAAACCAATAACTAAGGAACTTGTTGAGAGAGCTTTGAAAAAAATTGAAAAAAAATCCAAAACCAAAAAAACTAAAATTACAAAAGCCAAACTTGAAATAGATCGTATTGATAAAACAATAGATGATTTGATTAAAGTAAAAGATATATTCAAATGTGAAGATACATTTATATGTTTACAAGATTGTTTAAAGAAAATGATTAATATAAACAAGGATCATGGCTACTAAACTTAATTTAGATAGTGGTGGCACTGACATAGGAAATAAAATTGTTGATATACACCAAAAAAATGAATATACAGCCGTAAATAATTATAAAGAAGGACTATGTTTTGGTTGCTTTGGTAACAATGTAGTTGGTGCATTGGTAGCTGATATTTGTGGAGACTGTGCTGGTAAGAAAGGTAGAGAACCTTTACTTGTTTCAATAAAACCTATTTATTATGGAATGTGTCATTTTTGTGGAGTTTACAAATTTAACATGGAACGAATAAATTGTAGGTTATGCAAGAAATGTCATAGAAGAACTGCAAATCATATGAAAGAATATAATAAAAAAGGTGGCATGCATGGTGCTGATCCGTTCTGGCAATCAATGAGGAAAAAACACGGTAAGGACTGGAAACAAATAATGAACAACGGAACCAAATCTTATAGACAGTAAATCATTCATCATTTTTCAAAATAAAAATTATTCTGTCTGTCTCAAAGTCATAATATCTATGATCGTAGTCTATTTGTTTATTTTCATTTCTAAATACTGCATCCAAGTACCTGTCAACTCTCCATTTCAATAATGGTTTTCTTAGAAATCTTGGAAAGAATTCCAACTGCATTTTCTTTCTGTTAAATTTTATCTTATCATGTGTTATTAGTCGTGTTCCATCATTTTTATACTCGCCTATATCACCATTTCTGAAATGAACAAGTGACTTTCCAATTCTAGGTCTTTCTTTTGTTGTGTTTGTGTTTGTTACAACATATAGTTTATCTTTGTCCTGTATATACATATCAACAATTTTTACTCTTCTTGTCAGTTGGTCAGTATATCCCTTGTAAAAATGATCAAATGTTTTCATATCATCAAAAACATATATAGATGAAGCCATAATTTTATTAGACAATACTTATTAATAAACCAAACGATGATAATTTATTGTTTGGTAATAAAAAAGGGATAGAAACAGTTAAAGAAAAATGTGTATGTGAGGGTAAGATATACCGATATGTAGGATTTAAAATGGATTTAGAAATATGTTATCAATGTGGTAAATATAATGTTAAAACAGATGTACCTAATGATGATTTTATTGGGTTTATTAATGAAAATCCTGAACTCATACCACACCTAATTGAACTGAATTATTTAATTCCTGCATAAATTATAAATATATTTAAATATAATAGCAGGTATGGAAATGGGTTTTAATTCTGTATCTGAAGCTTTGTTAATTGCTGCAATACTAGGTATAGGCACAGGTTTGTATACATTTTTCAGGAAAATGAGTGCAACTCAAAAGGATTTATGTGAAACAGTTAGACAACTGCGAAGAACCCTGATAATTTTGGCAAAAGCTGTTGATAGGCAGTCAAACAGGTTACACCCAGATGAAATTAATAATTCAGAGTTAAATGACCTAGTTAAAGAATTGTTAAGAAATGATAAGTAAGGCTTAAATACTTTGTAATTTGTCAATATTTAATGAATAATATTATAGATAGAATTACCATAAACAACATCTTGGCATTTATCGTAGTATTGGGATATGTTGCAATGTGGTCATTCACATTGTTTATGGGCTTGTTAGAAGTGGTTCCAGAAGGAGAAACAAGACTAGGAGTAATCCTAGATTCTGTTGAAAGCCTAGCAGGAATTTTATCGACTATGACAATTATTGTTGTACTCGTAATTCAATACCACTTTAGAAAATCAAAAGGCGATCAAAACAAATCTTAGTATAAATACTAGGATTTTCTACTATTTTTTCCCATAATAATCTTTATTAGTATGGAAGCGATGTTTTATATATGGGAGAAGTAATTCAATTTAACCAACTCACTACATCTCTAAAAAGTATGCAATCAATCAATTCTGATGAGAGATATTTTGAAGGATTATTAACTGTTCAAATGAAAGATAAACAAGGGGAAGTTACTATTGTTGATGAATTATACAAGGTGTTACCAATTTGGATGGATAGAGGAGCACCAATTAGTGATACACATTCAAATCGTATCATAGGAAAAGGTATTAATTATTCTAAAACTATTGTTAAAAATGAACATGGTGAAGATTTGCCTGCAATTAAAATTACAGGTAAAATTTACAAAAATTACGAATTAGATAATGTTATTTGGGATAAAATCAAAAATAAGGAATACAAAGGACTATCATTTGGTGGGGCAACTCGTTCTAACCGAACACCAATGAAGATGAAAGATGGTTCTATGGCATATGCCTTATCCAATTTGGAACACTATGAGGTTGCAGTATGTAAAGATCCAGCAGTTCCAATGGCTGTGATTACAGATTATAATCCTATTGCAAAGGCTAGTTTTAATTCTGAAGTAAGAGATGACGGTAAAATGGTTATTAGATGTACCAATATGGGATGTTTTGTAGAAAAATCTGATATTGAACATGGAAAGTACGGTGTTGTGAATACAGATACACCTTTTGATGCAACTGAGGATTATGAAGAGGATGCACCACTAACAAGAGATCAATTTCAATTAGACAATACAAAAGTTGAAAATAAAGCAAACCTAAACGAATCACAAACATTTGAAGAAAAGGTACAAGCATTAATAAAAGAAGGTAAATCAAGAGAATCTGCTGAGAAAATTGTAGGCTCATTTGTACATAAAGACGAAGTTGATAAATCAGGATATCAAACAGAAAATGGAAATGACAAATTAGGTGGTCAAGGTGCTACAGAAGATGATAAAGATAAACGAGAAAAAGAGGATGAAGAGAAAGAAGACGATGAATTAAAAAGAAGAGATCATTCTGATTCAAACGGAGATATAACATCCACATATAATCAAAATGTAGGCAGAGAAGCATCATCAGGACGTAAATTGAAAGCCGATACAACTGCAAACCAAGTTGGAGGTATAAGAGGAGGATTAGATCCACATTTTCAAGGAAGTGGAGAAACCAATGATATTAATATTGTTCAAGAAAAACCTGAAAGAGCCGAAGATAAAGGAGCAGCAAATATCAAAATTACAATATATACTAAAAAAATCAAAGCAATTAACAATTCACTTGTAAAACACGCACAAATACAACAATTAAAGAAGATTAAAGGTTCATTACCAAAATCTCCTGAAAAATACACAGAAGATGAAGAAACTCTTGTTGGTATTACTGCTGAAGGTGGTAATGCAAATCAAGCACAAGCACATATAAATGACCCAAAGAATTGGGCAAAAATAAATGATAGACTATCCTCACATAATTACACACATACTGGTAAAGAAAAACCAGCTAAGGAATACACAGTTGGTGGTCAAAGATTTATGGATAGAGATGATACGAGTAGAACAGCAACATCATTAAGACGACGATTACAGAAACACGCACAAATACAAGAATTAAAAAAGATTAAAGGTTCATTACCTAAAAAAGAAACAAAATTTGAGAAAACAAGGAGAGAAATATGGGATGAAAAATCACCATCAGATATTGCAAATGCTACACCCTCCTCCAGAGATGCAGATTTAGCTGTATGGGAAAAAGATGGAATAGCAGCTAATCAAATAGAATCTTATAAAGAGAGAATAAGAGGTGATAAAACAACAAGACATGCAAAACGTCCTAATGCATTAAGTATCCCTGAAGGTTCAATATCAGGAGATAGAAAAATCCACGGTGAAGAAAATCCACGTAAACCTAGAGGTAAAGCACCAAGAAATTAAACTAATATAAATCTTACATAATCTTTATAAGCCCTTATATACAAGAATCTATAATAACATGGCTATCGAAGAAATCGCAAAAAGCGACGACAAGGAAGAAAAACAAGAAGAAGAAGAAGCAGAAGATTCTAAAAAATCTTTTGATGAAACTTTGATTGAGACACTTTCTACTTTGACAGAACACGTTAAAGCACAATCAGAATCCCTAATTGCACTCGACGAGAGACTTACAAAGGCTCTAGAAGAGGAACCAAAGACACAACTAGATTTCCCAAATACTTCAGATGATGAAGGAATTGGTGAAACAGTTAAAGTCCCAGATACATACCAATCTAACTCTGTGCAAGCAGAATTAGATGCAGATGGTGATGAAACAGAGTCAGACCCAGAAGAACTTGTTATGCAAGAGAAAGCTGAGAAAACTAACTTTGAATTCACAACTGAGACTCCACGTCCAACTACATCTTTAGAAACTGTAAACAAATCTACACAAGAATTGAATATGGTTCTAAAAGACGCAAGAGAAGAAGGTTTCGACGGATTATCCGTTGTAGCACAAAAGATTTTGAAAGGTGATTACTACACTCCTACAAATGAGGAGGCATGGTTCTAATGGTTCAAATCAGAACTATTGACGAACTAGAGGCACTCTATTATGGACAGAATAGAAACCTAATCAGAAAAGCTGATGCCCCAGTAACTACATCAACATCTGGCGTTTTTAACGCTATATTTGGTGCATATGCATGGGCTCAACTCAACCTAGAAGCAAATGCTTTTGGTATCTTACCAAAAGTTCCTTGGGACAAATCTGGTTGGAGGGCAATTACTGCCAAACCAACTTTGAATACAACCAATGGTAATACTGTACTAGGTGGTACTGCTGAAGGTGGAAATATTGCTGAAACCGTAAAGCCTACTTTACAAGAGATCGATGTTAGACCAAAAACTGCTCAGTTGCCATTCAGTGCATCTGAAGTTATGGAATGGCTCGCAACTCACAGTAAAGACGATATTTGGGGAGGCTTAGGCTCACTCAGATTGTATATGGCAGTTCAGCATAAAGAGTTCATGAATAGAATGTTGCTCGCAGATGTTGAAACAGAAGCAGCAGGAGCAAGTGCACACAACACAGGTACAACCAACTTTGAATCTCTCGACAGAATCATTTCAAGTGATGCTGAAGAAGATGCATTAGGTGGTTCCTATGATGGTATGTACGATCCTTGGGCAGCAAATGCAACTATTGACAGAGATGGTAATAGTGGTACTTTTGACTGTACTGTGGAATCAGCATCAGGTACAATAGGAACAGACGGAGTTTTAACTGACGATACTCTAAGAACTTTCTTACGAAAGATTAGAATTGCAGCAGGTAAAGATCCAAATGTATTCCTAGGTTCACACGAAGTTTACTCCGAGATACAAGGCTTATATATGCCATCTGTCAGGATTCCAAATCCTTATGGTGAAGCATTAGTACAAGTCGATGTAAACGGTATCCAAACTTTCAAAGGAACTGGAGTCGGAATTCACGTAGATTCTATCTATGGTATCCCATTCATCCCATCCAAAGATGCCCCAACAGGTGGTGGCAACGAGGTAGGAAGACTATTCGCATTAGATACTTCTGATGCAGAAGGTTACGGATATCCAAGAATTGGAATTCAAGTTGCAATCCCAACTGAGTACTATGAAGCAACACGTAGAACACCAGCTTATCCATTCGTGAACAATGCTTTCGTTGAGAAAGGTGTTTACAGAACAAT
>Ga0098061_1001336_pt1 | contig 11920 bp, 6 predicted proteins | sample 22_taG_FD_92579 | JGI IMG/M metagenome (GOLD analysis project Ga0098061, IMG submission 92579) | Marine viral communities from the Subarctic Pacific Ocean - 22_ETSP_OMZ_AT15343 metaG | ecosystem: Environmental > Aquatic > Marine > Oceanic | place: Subarctic Pacific Ocean | collected 2015-01-20 | reverse complement strand
GTATATTTATAGATGTATTCAAAATATAATACAAACTAAAAAAAAACTAAAACATGGCAGATTTACTAATGAAAATGCCGGTTCCTTACGAGCCAAAGAGAAAGAATCGGTTTATAATGAAATTTCCTTCTGACTTAGGAATAGCAGAGTGGATAATATCTAGCTCCGCAAGACCAGCAATAACAATTAATGAAGTTGAAATTCCTTTCCTTAACACAAAAACATTTGTGGCAGGTCAGTTTCAATGGGAAACTATTGACGTAACGTTCAGAGATCCTATTGCACCGTCTTCTTCCCAAGCATTAATGGAATGGGTAAGACTACACGCAGAGTCAGTAACAGGTAGAATGGGTTACGCGGCTGGGTATAAAAAGAAAGTAGACTTATTTATGTTAGACCCAACTGGGGCGATTGTTGAAAATTGGGAACTAAGAGGAACATTCTTAACCAACGTAAACTTTGGAGACTTAGATTATAGTGGGGATGATTTAGCCGATGTTTCAGCTACTTTGAGATTCGACAGAGCAATCTTAAAATACTAACCAATATTTCATAAAAATATTATATTCATTAAGGACCTATTTTAGGTCCTTAATTGTTTACATTAGTTTATTAATCGTTAACTTTTTCTACAAGAATAAAATTTTATTAAAAAATAACATAAATTATGTCAGAAAAAGAAATCAAATTTACAGTACCGTTTGATATGATCTCATTACCTTCTAAAGGTATATTGTATCCTGGATGTGATGAGAATATTAAAGTGGAATATATGACCGCAGAGGACGAGAATATATTAACCTCACCAAACCTTTTACAATCTGGTAAAGTACTAGATGTACTTCTAGACCGTAAAATTAAAGAAAAAGGTATTTCATCCAAAGATTTAGTCCTAGGAGATAGAAATGCGATAATGGTATTTCTAAGATCAACTTCCTACGGTGAAATGTACCCAGTTAAATTAACTGACCCAAAAACACAAGAAGAGTTCGAAACAGAAATCAACCTATCAGAATTAAAAATTAAGAATCTTGGGGCTACACCAGATGAAAATGGGAGTTTTTCGTTTGACCTAAAAAGAACTAAGAAAACAATTAAATTTAGACTATTAACCGCTGGAGATGAAGAAGATTTAATGAAGGCAGAGGAAAGAAGAGCTAAAATTTATAAAGGAGAGGTCTCAAATCTATTAACATCAAGACTAACTAAACAAATTGTTGATGTAGATGGAAATACCGATAAGTCATATATTCAACAGTTTGTTCAATATATGCCAGCTGGGGATTCATTAGAATTAAGAAAATATATGGATGACATTGAACCAGGAATAGATCTGAGGGTAGACGTGGAGGCTCCTTCAGGTGCCGGGTTTCGCAGTCTCATTCCAATTACGGTCAGATTTTTTTGGCCTAACGTCGAGTTATAAACCTGAGCTAATTAAAGAAATTTTTATCCTTGTACATCATTGTGGATTTACAAGAGCCGATGTGATGGAGATGCCAATATATGAAAGAAGAATACATATAGGTGAATTAAGAAAAGAACTTGAAGAAAAACAAAAAGCCCAGAAGGCGGCCGCGAATAAATCAAAGAGGAGATAATAGTCTCCTCTTTTTTTTATAATTGATATTTATAATAAAAGAAATTATTAGTGAAAACCGCAGAAAGACAATATATCAGAATACAAGAATTAATGGGGGTTAAACCTAGACTACTTAAAGAACAAGTAGATAGAGAGGTTGGAACTAGCGTTGCAGTTGATCCTAGTACCGAAAATGTGGCTCAAGGATACGTCGGAGCCTCTAATATACAAGGTAAAGTTGACCAAGCATTAGGGTCTATGCCAATCGACCAAGGATATGTTAATCATGTAGTATTAGAACTATTACAAGGCACAGGAAGGAAATTCGGTTTTACTTATTCATTTGTTAACGATGTAAAACTCCCAAACTTACTAATAAAGAAAGGAACAAAGTATACTTCTGAGGATGCTCAATATTTGGGAACAACCCCAGATGGTAATACTATTGTGGTTCCCGCTCCAGAAAGTGAAGAAAGTAAGGATAAAAAGGAGATAGAAACAAACAACTATAATAGAAATAAAAAAATAGTAGAATTGTTTAAGTTAATGGGGATAGAGTTTAACACTAGTGACTCATTCATAGAATATTTTAGAAAAGGACCGAGACAGATTTTAAGGAGATTGAAAAAAGAGTTTCCAGATCATAGAATAACTTTTCTTGATCGACCATCCCATGAGGCAGAAGAGGAATTGGTAATTAGTGAAACTTTCTTTAGTACCAAATCATTTTTAATTGAAGGATATAAAGAGAGTATAAAACAATTAAGAGATTTGGAGGCTGGAAAACAATCATACCAAAAAGACCCAAAAATGTTAAAGGTTTTAGAGGGACAGGTTAAAAAGGAGAAAAAAGAATTACTTAAGATAATAAAACCTAAATTTAGTAAAATATATTTATCCTCTGCTCATAATCTTACCGATGATGACATGATTAACCACGCTTTATATATGGACTCTTTTTTAGATAAAATGAAAGAAGACTATCCACAATATAAAATCGAACATGGTGGGTTAGATCTAACAGAAGAAACTAAAGAAATAGAAGTAGGGAAAATAGGGACACAAGAAGATGGAGTTGAGGACGAAGTAACAACACCTAAAGTACTTACAATAAATCTAAGGAAGGAACAATTAGAAATTTATTTACACCGTACTTATCCTTGTACGGTAAGTGTTGATGGAGAAAGCGCAGGAGAAAACCAAATTAAAATTATTGACATAGAATCAGAGTATGCATTTACCAAAACATATGGTGGAATGGGTAAGGGTAAAGGAAGTGTAGATAATAAGAAAGATAAAGAAGACAGCGAATTTGATTACATATTCCCACGAGACGGTGTAAGCACAGATAAAGGAAAAGAATTTGGTGTAAATATGACAATAAACAATGATCCTTTAACAGTATTCACCCAAGGGGATACAGCTCATACTTACTTAAGACAACATAATCAAGAGGCTAAATATACAGTAACCATGTTAGACAATGGATTCCAACTCATTGACCTTGATGCAAGTATTTTTGGTAGAGTTCAACAATATCCACAAGACAACGACCAAAGAATAAGATTTCTTTTTGGTAATAATGAAGGTATTATTTACGGAAAGGCATATTCCCCAACAGTGTTAAGTGGAAACGAAGCTTTATCATCTTTTGGACAAAAATTAGATGTAACAATTTATAACATAAAAGCAAAAACAGCAGGATACTAATTAGATTATGGCAGATGCGAAGAGTAGAATAGAAGAACTTAGACAGGAGGCCGACCTAGTTGACCAAATGATAGCTAGGCAGAAAGTTGTCAACAATGGACTTTCTGAACACATCAAAGCAAGAAAACAGTTGTTAGAGATACAACAAGCCCTGAAAAAGTCCCAAGAAGATATATTGAAGGTTGAGAAAGAGATTCTTAGAATGAAAGAAGAGGGGTCTGATGCAACAGAAGAAGAACTTCAAGATGCAGAAAATTTACGAGACCACCTAAAGAAAAGACAAATAATCTTAAAACAAAAGTTAGATGTACAAAAACAAGCTTTGTCTATTCGAAAAGCAATGACTAAAGAGATTGAGAAAGGAGTAAATAAACTCTATGATGAGGTATTCAGTCTTAGAAAAGTAGTTAATTTATATCTTGAGATAGATAAAGCTATTCGAACAACAAGTGTTGGGATGGGTTTAACTGGAGATATGGCGATTATATTCCGAAACAATCCAGAAGGGGCATTAGATTATGCAACAACTTTAGGAGTTAGTGCAGCTGAATTAGCAAAAATTCAAAAAGAAGTATCAACTTTAACAGGTCGACAATTAGTACTCACCCAAGCTCAATTTGAAACAACTTCAGAGTTACTTAAGATATTTCCAGAAATAGGGATGGCGATGGCCAAAATGGAACTATTTGGTTTAAGTGTTGGTGAGGGTGCGAAATACTATGAAAAGGTAATGCAAGACGCCATAGAACATGGATTGGATGCACAAAAGATGATGAAGTTTGTTCATACAATGACAAGTGACGTTTCCAAACTTCGTTTTAGAAACTTTGAACAAGGACTTAAGAATGTTAGTAGAAAATTAGTAAGACTTAGGTCTGAATTTGAAGGAATTGCAAACTTTGCTGATAAAGTGTTTAGACCAGAGGGGGCGATAGAGGCTGCGGCTGCTTTACAAGTCTTAGGTGGGGAAATGTCTGCATTGGGAGACCCCTTCAAACTAATGTATCAAGCACGTAATGACACTGAAGGGTTTGTTGATTCAGTATTAAAAGCCACCAAGTTTATTGGTAAGTTTGATGAAAAAGCAGGGATCTTTAGATTAACAGCTAATGAAATAGACCGTCTTAACGAACTCTCAAAAATAACTGGTGAGTCTGTTGCGAAGTTATCCGAAAGGGCTTTAGAACAAGCTAAGCTGGGGGCGATAGATAGTCAGATGAATATGTTCGCCACACCAGAGGATAAAGAATTTTTAAGAAATATCGCTCAAGTATCAAAAGGAGGTAATGCCACAGTTCAACTATTAGATGGTGAAGGTAAAACATACACAAAAGAATTATCTCAGGTATCATCACAAATGATTGAACAACATAGAGCATCTGAAGCGGCAGCTGCGGCACAAGCGGCGAAATTACTAACGTTCAAGGAAACCTTAGATGCGCTGGTAACAAATTTACAATTACTCTTCTTACCAGGAGTAAAGTTGTTCTCCGATGCGGTTATCACTGTTAGCAAATGGTTTATGAAACTTAATACCTTCTGGAAAATGTTTTCACTAGCAGGGTTATTATTCGCAAAAATTATTTTTAGTGCGGCCAAATGGTTTTACGCTGGAAAAATGTTCGGAATTGGATTTAGTAGTTCCACAGCAGCGACGAGTGCTTTATCAGGAGGTAGTAATGCGTCGGGTATGGGTTTGAAGAGAGCAGGTCAAGGATCCCAAGCAAGATTATTAGGAACCGCTGCGGTGATTGCCGCTATTGGTGCTAGTGTTATGATGATTGGTGCCGGTGTTAATTTTGCCACCAAAGGTTTTGCACGACTAGGAGAGGTTGTTGCGGATATACCAGTTACTCATTTAGGACACTTCAATGATATGATTAGTACTATAATGTGGTCTATGACTGCCATGATTGTTGTACTAGGAGCCACAGCCGCAGCACTTATGTATTTTGGTTCGTTGGCGACTGCTCCTCCTATGTGGATGGCTGCTGTAGTTTTATTAGCTGTGGGTGCTGCCGCGTTAATGGTTGGAGGGGCCGTATGGTTGGCCGCCAATGGTATGGCATCTTTAGTTGCTTCTTTTTCAGGTTTGGCTATGATAGAAGGAGTTGGGGATAGCCTTTGGGATATTGCTAAAGGACTAGGAGGAATGGCGGTGGCGTTGGCGGCGATGTCAAATCCATTTGCATTGTTAGGAATGTGGAATGCAAATAATTTCTTAGAGAAGGTTGCTGGGTATGGACCAGGACTACAATCTGCTGGGCAAGGAGTCGCTTTATTAAAAGAAAATTTAACTGGTTTAGGTACCGCTTTACAAAATTTCGATAGTAGTGGGTCTGTTTTTGGTAAATTAGCAGAATTAGACAAATTAATTACTAGAACACAATCTAAACCGATTATAGTTCAGGTAGGGGGAGATGTAGGGGGTGAAATTAAAGTAGATTTTAAGGATGTGAGTAGGAATATTAGTGTTAGTGACCTCTCCGACGATTTTGTAACTGAGATAACAAGAAAGATTAGTGATGAATTAAAAGCGGGTAATTACGGAAGGGCAGCAGATAAGTAAAAAAAGTTAAATAAAAATATTTATTCTAAAAGATAATATGTCAACCAATATAGATAACGTCATAATAACAGGAGTTCCCGCAGTAACAACAACTGAGGAGCTTAGGAATTGGTTATTAGATAGAAACCTACCTAATGTTATAACAGAAGAAGGATTCCAACAAGATGTTGCAATGTACCAAGAGTCTTCAGTAAACTTTCAGGAAAATAACGATACTTTTTTACAACAATTAGTAGTAGGCAATCAATTCTATCAAACTGGGGCATTTTATAACAATGGCGCGGTAGGGTTCTTAAATCTAGACGGACCTGTATATTCTCAAACTACACCAGGAGATTTAACTATAGATACAATTACAAATAGTTCAGGGAGTATGATGCCACATATAGAATGTGAATTTCCAGAATACATTCTTCCAATTATCGGGAGTACTTTGTGCGACATAAATCTATATACTATTAATTCTCTTTATCCTACTAATGAATCATTAGATGCAAGCACTTGGTTTACAATACCAACATCTAACGGTGAACCAGTAGGAGAAATTAATAATCCCGATAATTTTGGTAATCTACCACCATTTATGCTTGGAAAGTTTGATAATACATATACTTCTGGTCTTCAATACAATAGTGGTGGGATTAATACTGGAATAGTCGCAATAACCCAATCTCAAAAACCATCAGGTAATTATCCTTCTTGGTTTGACTCAAATCCATTAATGTATGATTTATTCATCTCTGCAAACTTTGATGGTAATTTCATGAGATTTGATGCAACAACACTAAATTTAGGACCAATAGATAATAGATTCTATGGATTAAAAATAAGTGAAAGAGGATTCCAATTCAATAATGCTTCTGCCCCTAATGGTACCGGAGTTAAGACTCTATACACACCAATAGAACCTTATAATGATGGTTTTCCTGAGGCCCCCTCAGTTATGATACAAAACACAAGAATTCTTGAACAATGGATTCTTGGTTCGTTTGGTACTAGAATCACTAGAGACAGTCATCTATTAAGAAATTTATTTACCTCTGCTGACATGTATATAGGGTCTACTTATGGTGTCCCAGCTGTAGACTATTCAGAAGGGACGGTTTCATTAAATAATGATTATTTAAGTTTAGCTTGGGTATTGTCTGGTCCAAGAAAACCAAAATCAACAACAAATTACTTTGTTCAACAACTAAGTATTGCTGATAGTGACCCAACTTATTTAGCAGGAGGACGTGGTGATTGGGTAATAGATGGAGAATTTGGTCAAGATAGGGCGTTAGTTTATAACGACAGTGAAAGAGATATGGTTGAAAGTGAGGCTATATGGGCACCAGTTGGGGCGTCGGATGTAGATTTTATAACGTCAGTTATGAGTCAAGATGTTGGTAGTAAAGGTTTATTAGATTATACACAAAAGATAATTAATCGTTCACCTGACGGAGTTTCTGGTGGATTAGGTGATGCAATGAGGCAAGACACTACTTGGATTAATACTAAACATGGACCTAAAAGTAGGGGATCTGGAATTAAAGGTTATAAAAAAGAAGGTGAAGACCTAACCTTACCATATTCAAGAAGTTGGAAAAGAACAACAAGAAGTACCTCACAAGGAGACAAACCAAAGAGTTATTCTCGTTATGATGCATTAATTAGACATCAAAAACTCATAAAGGATGGTACAACATGGAGTGGAGGGATGAGTGTATTAGATGATGGTGGGGTTCCACACATTGCTCAAAGTTCTAAGAATGATATAAAAAGATTTATGTTTTCTTTAGAGAATTTAGCTTGGAAAGATGAGGCGTTTTCTAGATTAGGACCTCATGAAAGAGGACCAAATAATGGAAGAGTAATGTGGTTTCCTCCTTACATAGAAAGTTGGACAGAGAATTCTTCTGCTAACTGGACACAAACAGATATTATTGGTAGGATGGAACCTATCTTTACCTATAAAAATTCTTATAGACAAACAAATATAAACTTTTTAATGGTTACTGATTATCCAGAAGTTTTAGATACCATGAAAGATAATAAAGAATGGAGCGATACCGATTCTGACACACAAGCTTCGCAATTTTTTGGAGGAGAGGATTTTGATAAAAGACATAAAGAGAATGTATTAAAAGGTAAAAAATCAGTATACTCCACTCAAGAACAACATGATAAATTAGATGAGGAATTAGATAATGTTCCAGTTACTGACCCTAATGATTATAGTCAACCATACGAGATTCCTGATGTTGAAGACATTAACCCAGAGACGGAACCAATACAACTATGGTATTTTAGTGGGTGTACAGCTCCCCAAGATCCAAATGTACCACCAGAACAACTCCCACCCGCACCTGTTTGTGAATCCTGTGTAGAATTATGGGAGGGACAATATCAAGAAACTAACCAAGATTCTGGGGCATACATGAATAGAGACAATAAAGAAATTTGTGGGGCTAAATGGGGTTTAGAAGAGTTAGCAACATTTTTAGCAACAGATGCGGGTAAAAGATTTAAGATAAAAATAGCCTATATGAAGGCTCCATTATCTCCAGGTGGGTCAGCGGTTACTGGAGGATATAATGTAGCTTACAACCCAGGACAAATTTTTACTGGAGAATATGAAGTGTGGAATGATGAGATGGTACCTGTTCCCTCTACAATGTCTGATGAGGCAATGGAGGCGATACAACAAGATTATGAAGTTTGCGGACCAATTAGAGCAGCGAAGGCAAAAAAGAAACTCCAAGACCTAATTGTAATAGCCGAAGGAACAGCTGAAAATAAAGAACAATGGTATTCGGATGAGGCAGCGCCAGATGGAGATAGCGTCAATAATGAGGAAAGGTGGGAGATTATTCCTGGACCAGATATGAAATGGAATGAACAAATGATGAAACCAGATTGGATGAACATTCCCCTCGATGCAAATCAACAATCGGTAGAACAAACTCAAATGAATGTTCTACCAATTACGTATTTGATTGAGTTTAATCCTAACATAACTTCAGAAACTGCCCAAGAGGAAGCCGAATTAGAGTACCAGAAGTTACTACAAGAGGCTACAGATACTTTTAATACCACTAACACTAGAATACCGGAGGGAACTTTTTTTGAAAAAGTACAAGAAGAAGATTCTTTTGCCTACCAAACCTTTAAGGAAAAAATACAAAACTTTGACCCAGCTTTTCACGCTATGCACCCATGTATGTTAAATGAAAGAATGGTATTCTTAAATCAATGTTTAAGGGCGGGACCTTCAATAGAAGGAACGGTGGGTCCAAATAATATGGCATTTGGTAGACCCCCTATATGTGTCTTACGACTAGGAGACTTTTATAACTGTAAAGTTGTTATTAATAATATAGATTTTAGTTATGAACAACCTCTTTGGGACCTTAATCCTGAAGGTATAGGAGCACAACCTTGGTTAGTAAGGGTATCTATGCAAATGTTTATTGTGGGAGGAATGTCTCTAGCCGGACCACTTTCTCAGTTACAAAATGCTACATCATTTAATTACTACGCTAATACTGAGTTCTGTGAGCCAGTTAGAAGTAATCCTAACTATGGAGCAACACCAGGACCACCACCAGCACCAGTACCAACAGCACCACCACCACCAGCACCACCACCAGCACCTGACCCATGTGATCCTAAAAACTGCCCAAGCGATGATCCAGATTGTTGTGATACTACAAAACCATGTGATCCTAAAAACTGCCCAAGCGATGATCCAGATTGTTGTGATGAACAACCAGGAGGTACTACGGATGGAGATAATCAAAATTCTACATATGTAGGTGAAGTATGGCATGGTAACGGATTCTATACGATACTTGATCATCTCTGGAATAATTATCTAGATACTGAATGGATTGTAGATAGCTCAGTAACCCCTACTATTACATCAACTTCTGGAGAATATTATGGATGGAGTACTGCTAGTGTAGGTCCTAATGGCGATGGTGTAGATGGAGTTGTGTTAGAACCAATCAAATCAACACTATGGGTTGATGAAATGTCTTCTACTGGGGCCATTAAAAACTATAGAGTACGTTGGAAATTCGGAACAGTGTCTATGGATTTTCTTGACACATCATTTGAGTTTGACGATGAGACAAAATATAAAACAGACGTGTTCGCAGACACTGAAGGGTGTGTGGCTACTAAAACACCAGGATGTGCTATATTAATGGAAAAAATAAAAGAAGCTAATGAGGCGGCTATACTATATTTTAGTGAGGGATTTTTAGATAAAGAAGCTAAGATGACACCATCAGCAAATGCTACTTACTTAAATGGTAATACTCCTACTAGATTACCAGGAATATTTATAAACTTTTGTGCAGATGAACAAGGAGACCCATTCACTAATCCAAATTGGGAAGCTTGTCAAGAGGTAACTGCAACATACTCACCAAGTCTTACGAGTTTTGATTACAGTTTAGGAAATTAATAATCCTTTAATATAAAATAAATTATGTCAATATACTACAATAGATATCATAAAATGACTGGTCCGGGAGGAAAACCAAAACCGGTGCCTTTTATTAAACTTAGAAAAAAATCTTCTGATAAACACATCACTTATAAACATGGTGTTACTAGGTTTGATAGACTAAGTCAAAAATACTATGGGAATCCTTTTCATGGGTGGTTAATAATGTTAGCAAATGGAGGGTTCGGAGGTTTAGAATTTACCATAAAGGACGGAGAAATGTTACGTATACCATTCCCATTCCAAGAGACTTTACAAGAGTACGAGGATGGAGTAAATAGACATATAAAATTAAATGGGTAAAAATGGGGATAGAATTAATAGATCCAAATGAGGAAATAAGGAGATATATTACCGAGTCAGGTGGACAAGGTTCATCCGATGTTGGTATGGGATCTTATTTTGATGCTCAAAGTAAAGGACCAGTAGGTGTCCCATTAGAAGACTTAGTTTTATATGCAAATCTTGAAGTACTTCTTCCAGGGAGAACGGTTATTATTGATAACGTTGCCCAACAAACCGAAAATAGACAAGATATAGGGTTCATTGTTCCAAAAGAAGAAAACCTACCAAGTAGAACTGAGGGAGAAAGAAATGAACAACCATATAGTTTTGATGATAATTATGGACAACTAGGAACATCCTGGTCAAATATTGGGGGACTAGAAGGATTCGTGACAAATGATGGAGGATACAAAGTAGATGCTTCAGGTAGTTTAATAAGAAGTGGACATCCAAACGAAACCTTTGGAATTACTAATATTAGTGTAAAATTAAACGCTTCCTTTGAACCACAAGTTTTTATTGAGTTTGTTGATATTAGAGGTGCTTCCCTAATGGAACCAGGATTAAGATCACCATACGCTGCGTTTTTCCATATGCCATATCCGATGTTTAGTCTAACACTTAAAGGACACTACGGTAAAGGAATAAACTATAAACTTCACCTACTTAAGTTCAATTCAAAATTTGATGCAGAAACAGGTAATTTTATTATTAATTGTGAATTTATAGGTTTTACTTTTACTTATCTAGCCGACATTCCAGCTATCTATTCGGATGTTGGTCCAGTATTGATGTCTCATTATGGAGAACAAAAAAGCATAACTGGAGAGGCTGAACATTCTTGGGCACGATATGAGTCAGGAGGAGATATGACGAAACCGTATGGTGGTGGTGGAACAATGACTTTGGGAACATATATTGCAAATATAGAAAATATGTCTGCAAAACTAGAGTTCTTTAATAAGGAAGCAAAAACACAAGAATTTCAAGACGTTAATGACGCCATTAATAAAATGAAAGGGATTAAACAAAGATGGACCGCTTTCGGTAAGGATTGTTGTAGAAATATGGAAAATAATTGTTACTATTCATTAGCCACACAACATAAGGTAATAGTAAATGAGTTATTTGTTCAGGCAGATGGAACTCCTTATGATGCGTCTATCCCGGCTGAATACCAACTTCCAGCTGAAGATTCTACGGCAGCTAAGGCTCTACGAAGTGCCAATAAGAACAGAATGTATAGTAACTTACTATTAAAATATCAAGGATATTCAGG
>Ga0098061_1001335_pt1 | contig 11926 bp, 13 predicted proteins | sample 22_taG_FD_92579 | JGI IMG/M metagenome (GOLD analysis project Ga0098061, IMG submission 92579) | Marine viral communities from the Subarctic Pacific Ocean - 22_ETSP_OMZ_AT15343 metaG | ecosystem: Environmental > Aquatic > Marine > Oceanic | place: Subarctic Pacific Ocean | collected 2015-01-20 | reverse complement strand
ATTTTCTAACAACATTTCGCCGACACCAATTGTATATCCATCGTAATGTACATAGGATGAAACAACCGATCCGTCTTCATTCAAATACGCAACTAAAGCATTTGTACTCATAATATATTCTCGCTAGAGATTCATCAAATAGGTGAGAACCTTTCCTCACCTTTCACTACTATTATACCAAATCTATACTAGAATGTCAAGTTTTTTTCAACTTTTTTGAAGATTAATCATCATTAGGATAGATTTTCCTGCTTCAATTGCAGTATCAACGATCCAATCAAGATTTTCTTCGTCATAATCCCACTTGTCTTTGACATATTCTACGAGCTCATCGTATTCTTCTTCTGAGAGATCTTCAATTTCTGGAAGAACATCTTCAATGTCATCTACGGCTTCAAACAGTTTTTTTACAGGATCGATGAAATATCTTGCATCACTCCATGTCATTTCTCCATCCTTTTGTGCTTTACCGACTGCTTCAACGAATGAGAACATAAAATCTAATATATCCTTCGTTTCTTCGATACCTCTTGTTTCTGCCATGTTATCCCTTCTCTTGTTGTTTTTTGATTCTTTTTAAAATCATTTTACGTTTACGCATCGCAGCTTTTAATCTATACCCCGATACATTATCTATAAAAATCTCTCCGTCCATATGCTCGGATTCATGTTGAAAAATCCTTGCAGACAGTTCGATGAAATTTCCTGCCTGTTCTTGTCCGTCAGAAAATTGAAATCTAGTGGACACTCCGTATGCACGTTCTATGGCCACATACAAGCCTGGATAGGACAAACAACCTTCTTTCATAAAAGTTGTTTCTTCGCTAAACTCTGTAATTTCTGGATTGAAAACCACTACTGGATCATACCCATTCATCATTGCAAATGCAGTAACAGGAATCCCCAATTGATTTGCAGATAAACCATATCCACGATGATGAAACATATTTTCAAGCAACTGTTTCTCCAATTTCTCTGGATCAACTTGTGGGCTATCAAAATCAAAAACATCTGGCACTTCCCTTAAAAAAGGATCGTCTTCTTTTACCAGTTCACATATCAAATCACTCATGTTGCCTCTATCTTGCTAAATTGTTTTTCTTTCGCAAATTTAATTGTCGAAATGAATTTGTCAAAAAGTATCTCCCCCTTATGAGAGATCACAAACACATTTGTATTTGCATCAAGTGTATTGATGATTTTCAGAAATGCATCTGTTCCTTCTGCATCTAAAGATGAATCAAATACTTCATCCAAGATCAAAAGATTCGTGTTCACACTATTCTTGAGCTTTGCAACCATTCTCCATGTGAACAATAGTGCAAGATCAATTCTCATCTTCTCACCTTCAGAAAAAGATGCATACGAGAATTCATCACGATACTGAGATTGAATCATTTCATTGAAGTTCTCATCGATTGAAAAGTTGATAAGAAAGTCAAGTTCGTTTAAATATTTATTTACATACTTGTTTATGATAGGTACGTATTGTCTTATAATCTTTGTTTTAATGCCGGAGTCTCTGAGCAGTTCATGGGCATATTCATGGAGTTTTTTCTGTTCCGACAACTTTGCATAATCCTGTAAAGATTCTTCTAAATTCACTCTCAATGTGTGTAATTCTTTCTCTATCGAATTATCATTTTTTTTCTCATTCTTGAGTTTATCAATTTCCCTTTGTGTTCTATCAATATTCTCTGCAAGAGATTCCATCTTAGATTGTATTCCTACAAGTTGCTTGTTTTTCTCAACAACTTGTCCTCCGATTTCCCGATACTCCTTCAATGTCTTTTCTAAAGTATCAATCTCTGTTTGAATCTTATCCAGGCCATCCTTCTTCTCATCCATCTTCTTAGATATGTCAATCACCCTCTCTTTCTTAAACTCATCATCGATGACTTGTTTACAAGTTGAGCAAGTAGAATTCGTTTCATAAAAAGATATTTCGGTTTCTTCCTGTTTCAGTTTGTATTCAATCTGATCTTGAACCTTTTCGTAGTCAGCAGATTTCTTTTTGACAGAATTCTCATCTGACAGTTTTTCACCAAGAGTTCCTATTTCTGATTGAAGTGCAACCATTGAAGTCTTGGCCGTTTCTTTTTCTGTTTCAAATCGTTCAATCTCCTTTTCTTTTTGGGAGATGACCGATTTACTATCTTCCTTCAATCTCTCAATATAATCCTCTTGGATCTCAATCTTCTGCTTATACAATCCCTTCTCAATTTCCAGAGTTCCCATATCGTTTTTCAACTCAGAATTCTTGGATTTCAAAATACCATTCATTGAAGAGAAAATTTGAATGTCCAGAAGATCCTCTACGATAGTTCTCCGATCTGACTGCTTCAGTTGCATGAATGGCTCAAAGGAAGAATTTCCAAGAACAACTATCTGAGTGAAAGATTTGTAATTCAACTTGAGAATCACCTTTTCCAAATAGTCTTGATAATCCCGATTGTTTGCGAGTTGATCTATCAGTTTTCCATCCTGTAGAATCTCAAACTTATTGGGTTTTATCCCTCTACGAATTGTATACTTTCTCTTCCCGATAGTAAAATCAATTTCAACAAGCAATCCCTTTTCGTTAATTGTGTTGATTAACTGAGCTTTGTTGATATTACGAAATGGTTTACCAAATAATGCAAAAGTCAATGCATCTAAAATTGTTGACTTACCAGATCCATTTTCACCTATTATAAGAGTGGTTGCCGATCTGTCTAAGAGAACAGTTGTTGGGGAGTCTCCTGTAGAAAGAAAATTTCTCCAAGAGACTTTCTCAAATACTATCATTAATATTAATTATTTTCGTTTAAGAGTTGTGGGTTGGATGTTTCAAAAGGATTGCTTTCACTCCTTAGACCATCTTTCAATGCAATAAGAATCATTTTATTGAGAGTGATTCCTCTCCCATGTGCCAACATTGATAATTTCAGGACCATATCATCGGAAATTTCTAATGTTATTGCTGCCGGTGGTTCTGGTTGAATTACTCTACTTTTTGTAGTTTTAGAAGTTAATCGATTTTCTTTAGCTCTCTGTCTTTCTAACTCATCCATATCATAATTTGTCATTTTGCTATTCCTCCTGTTGTTTTTTATATTCCTCTTGTTCTGTTTTACTTGAAAATACTACATTGAAAGAAACACTTCTTCTCTCTCCCTTTCCATCTGGTGTTCTAAATGGATATACCCAATGTTGTTGAGATGCAGGAAATATGAAAAAATCTCCTACTGCTGGCTGAATTGTCATAATTGGAGTTCCCCAACGTGGATCTTTACCTGCGACCCCCGCAAAGTTTATTGCACCATCATCTTCTGTTCTATTGAATTTACGAGTAGGTAAGTATTCTGGAATTTTAAGATACATAACTGCGGAAAGATCACATTTTGTATGAATATGAGCAGGATTATATTCATTGTCTTTTTGAGATATGATCCACATCGAAAGCATCTGAGTATACCATTCTTCTGCAAGAATTGCCGGTCTGTTAAATGGTTCAGCTTGACATTGTGCTTGAACTACATAATTCCTTGCAACATCCATGAAAAATCCCAATAACTCTTCTTTTTCTAAAATAGAATGATCTACCCAAAGTTCATCCTTGATTTGTCCTGCAAGAAATTCTCCATGACTTTTTTCATTTTCTGCATTGTCTACTATTTCATCTGTAATTCTCAACATTTTATCGAAAATTGGTTGAGGCAATTGTGTCTTCATCACAAAGGTAGACCAAGGCTGTAACAAATCAAAATGCATATTGAATTTTTCTTCTTTCTTTGCAGCTCGTTCTGCTCTCCTTCGTTCTTGTCTGGTACTCATACTGTCTCCGCAGTTAATGCTTCATTATATAGATTTTGCATCAATAAATTCAACTCATCTTTGTTTTCGATTTGTAGTCCATCAACACAACTCTTTATCACACTCATTGTGTCTTCCACATCTTCCATATTCTCTATGTCATCTCCCAAATCTTCAATGTCAAATAAATTGTCCACTACTGAAATATGACCAACTCCCACATCCAACAACTTGTCCATTAGAGCCTCAAACATATAGGAATTGTTTCTGTTCTCAATTATAATTTTTACATAACAATTTTCGTATCTGGACACATCCCCATAATCTACTTTTTCATCATTATAATAGATCTTATGAAACATGGAATATGGATTTTCTACAAACTCCGTTTGCATCGTTTCCGTATCGTAAATGTGGAATCCCCGCTTGTCATTATAATCACTCCATGTGATCTCGTAAGGATTTCCAAGATATGTAATGTTTCCAGTAGTAGAACGATGGTGGAAGTGTCCAGAAAATACTTTCTGAAATGTTTTGAACATTGATTGTGAATGTCCATCAATTGCAAAAGAACCTTTGTGCTGTTCGATACCTTCAATTTGAAGATGTCCAAATGCAACTGGTACTCTTGTTTTCTCAATCAATTCTTTTGTCTGATCCTCATTGTCATCACAAATCCACGGCAGGAACAATACTTTGTGATCTTTGGTCAATGATACTTCACTTGGCTCTGCATAAACTGTTACATGATCCATTCCCCTTGTCAACTCTGTCATGGAGTTCACAGCAAGAGTGTTCTTGTAATAGATGTCATGATTACCGACAATGATCGAAATATTACCACCCATTTCCTTGAGAGGATTGAATAGAATATCCTTCATCGAATTGAGAGTTTTATAGTTGATGAATTTTCTTCTATCAACCACATCACCCAAATGAATAACTTCTGTTATTCCTTTTTCTTTCAGCGTAGGAAAGAATATATTCTCGTAAAATTTTCGGAAAAAATCTGTAAAAATTAAACTATCGTTTCTTGCGCCGAAGTGGGTATCAGTAATTAATGCAACCTTCATGCTTGTGCTTCGTTAATGAATATGGTTAAAGGAGAAAATGAAACTATAGTATCATTTTTTTTAGGTGTAGGTTTAACTCTTTTCTTGGCCTTTTTCTTCTCTTCAAAGGTAGCAATGAAATCATATATCGATGCTCGTTTGTCTGAAGATAAAGGAGATGCACCAGAAGAAATTGCTCCTGCATCCATTGTCGTACCCATATCAGAATTGTCTTCAAGAGAACTAAACTCATCCATCGTTTTATATTTGATGTAAAGTTGTTTCTTTTCTTTTTCAATTCGTCTAAGAAATGCATAATAGGTAATTTGAGTAAAATATGCAAATGGATTACTCGATTTTTCGTGATCGAAATTACTTGCATACATAACACAATTCTCAATTCCATCACTCACCATCTCTTCACGAAATGCGTAATTTATAAAATTTGGTCTATGCGATAATCTTTCTGCAATTTTTAGAAAACACTCTCCTGCATAATCTGGTATCATTGGCTTCTGTTCTTCACCATTTTCTTTACCATCCAAAAATGCATTTCGATATTCCGTCATAACTTCTAAAAACTTCTCATTATCTACATAATGCTGTTTTTTCCTTGCCATGATTTAAATCCTTTCTTGAGTTCATTATAATATTATACTAAATTCTGTCACGAATGTCAAGTTTAAAATTAATTAAATTTAATCTTGACTTTTCTTGTAAAATCTGTTATACTGAGTCTGTACGATTTGTAAATGAAATTCTACCTACCCTTGATTGGAATGCTGTATATGCGATATGGGAAATGTTCTGATGTGTATATTTTTACTCTCTCCATGAAATGGTTTAGAGTATAGTTTTTTCTCTCTGAATGCATTAAATCATCGGAAATGTCGTAAAGACTCGCAGCCTCTTTTGTTTCCGATTTCCTTAAACCTCGACCTATCGATTGCAAGTTTCTAATACGAGATTTAGAAGGAGAAGCGAACACAATGTTATGAATGTTCCTAATGTTGACGCCGGTACTGTATACACCATAAGAAGCACAAATGATTGCATCCTTCTCACCTTCGACAAGTTCTCTGACTTTTTCTCTTGAATCTGCATCTGTTCCTCCATAAACAAAAAAGATTTTCCTAGACGGATCAATGATATTTTTCAATATCGAATGTAAAATATTTCCATGCTTTTCTATGAATTGAAAAAGCACTAATGTATTTCCAGTAAGTCCTTTTACCAGATTACATATGTAGTTGTTCCGTTCTGGATGTCCTACCAAAAAATCAATCTCCTCTTGATAGCTCATTCCCGATACTTCTTTACATTCCTGTTTGTTGTATTTGAGAACGAGACAACGGATTGAGATTGATGATAATGTTTTTTCCTTAATTAGTTCTTTGGTGCTTGTTACTTTCTTCGTTGCACCAAATAACCCCTCTAATATTAATTTATGCACCTCTATTTCATCTAGTGTTCCAGTTGTTCCGATTCTGTAAGGTGCATTTTCCAAGTTCTTCATAATCTTGGTAAGTGATTTGGCCTTGTAAAGATGTGCCTCATCTCCTATTACCAATCGAAAATCTGTGAAGAAGTTCTTTTTCAACTCAAACAATGACTGCCATGTTGAAATTATTATTGGTTTTTCTGTTTCTTTTTCTTGACCACCAAAAATTTTATGGACATTTTCTTCGACTTGGAATGAATCATCTGCTTTTGCATATGCTTCAAAATCTGAATACATCTGACTTACCAGAGAAAGAGTCGGCACAATAACCAACGACTTCTCAGGGAAGTAATAACGAATCAGATAGTAGATAATGAGAGATTTTCCAGATGCAGTTGGAGACAGCAATAAACATCTCTGCTTGTCTATCGAATGTCTAACTGCAAAACTTTGGTAATCTCTTAATTTGTACTCACAGGGAAATGATGTAAGGAATTCAAAATATTCATCATTGGAGATTTTTTCAAAGTTATCTCCTGTATTGTCTATTATCTTATATTCACGATCATTCGCAAATCTAGTTATCTCTGGTTTGAGTCCTGCGTAGATTCGATGATTGTCCATGTTGAAAAGATATACATATCCATCCCATTTCTTCCTTCGATACATGGGCATGAACTGATATCCGTTTGGCCGGAATCGAAAATAATGATTCAATTCCATCTTCACTCCAGGCTCACAGTTGAGTCTCACAAAGACTTCTGTGTCCTTTTCCATAACAATCTCAGTATTCATCCAAGACCCGCTACAAATTTCCTCCAATTGATTGCATTGTTGATATGGAAACTTCTATTCTCAATCATTGAAAGTACTGATTTCAAGTAATCAACTTTACCTTTCTGTTCATTCATAATTTTTTCGGCCTTTTGAAGAACATCATCTGCAGCAACATAGTGTCGTTCCAGTTCAGTTTTGGATATACGGATGTTATGATCTGGTGCTTTTCCGTTCTTGGAAATGACCACTTCCCATCTTTGCTGAAAGAGAACTTTCCAATGAGTTTCAAGATCACTCATTTTTCGTTTCTCTTTTGAGTATATGTCTAAGTATTTTTGATGTACGTTTGGTATGTTTAAAGATTCGTTGTCCAAATCTGTATCATCAATATGAGAGTCCTCCCCCCACATTTCCATAATTTCTTCAATTGTCATAATAACCTTAGTTATTCAATAAGTTTTTAACCTCATAATTTTGATAACGGAATGATGCCGTTGATTGAAAGTATTCTACATCTTGAGCCGAACTATCAAAATCTAATGCAGAAATAGTAATAGGAAATGCTTCATAAAAATGAAACTCCATTTGAGGATTCATGCCACTTGTTAATACTGTAAGAACAATAGTTGAATATCCTCCACCTCTTGGATGAAGTGGATTTGAATCTCTTAATACCCGATATTTTTCATGACCCTCTGCAAGACCCATTGCAATAATTCTATTATATATTTCAGACCAATTCTTCAAATGCTCATCGACAATAAACCGAACAGTCAATTCTTCAAACGAAACTTTATTTCCTGCAACGGGCAAAGTTGCATATGGATTGAATACATCTATACCCTCAATGGAGACGCCAGGTACGTTTACTGCCTGACAGAACCAAGTTAAGTTTGGTGCGTCCTCCATTGTCAGTCTGAAACTGATATTGGAAAGATAGTTTAAATTGTCTGGTGTTTTGTTTGATGCAGCCATAGATTCCTTTATACTATTACTATTTATTCAACAGATTTTCAAACTCCACGTAATTCAGATGTTTTCCTACGTGAAATATGTTATTGTCGAATTCTTCCTCTATCCTCTTATGTTGTCTGAATAACTCTGTAGTATCATATTCTTCAGTCATTGGTTCGTTTCTTGTTGAAAGAATGATATTATCCGCAGTTCTGTTTAAGTAGTAATCATACCCGATACAATATATGTCCTCATTTGGATTTTGTAAACAGGCCAGTCTCATTGCTGCGGTTGCACTTGTATATGAGTCCTCTCCACCATCTCCCCACCATTCTAATTTTTCTGTTGGCTCGTTTGGATCTATCCAATAGATTACTGAAGTTTTCCCAGTTCCAAACATGACAAATTCATCTGTTCTTGGTTGTGTTTCTAGAACTTTTCCACCAGAAGGAAATGCCATTTTTAACATTTCATATTGCATTGAAGGAAATCGATCAAACATTTTGAAGTAACACTTGTTCTCTTTAGTGTAATCATCTCTACAAATATCCCATATCATTGGGCCCTCTTTACTGACCAAATGAGTTGGAGAATATTCTTTATACAATTCATCACATCCGTATGTGGTGTGATTATTCAGATGTTTTAAATTAAAGACGGAACGAGATGTTCCATTTGATATAACTACGATCATATCTCTCACATGAAAATGACTACAAATAAAAAAAGGGAGAGGATTTCTCCCCTCCCTTTTGAATCCCTACAAATATGTAGGTCATGAATTACATGAGGTTCGAGATACGAACTTTCCTGTAGTATTCATTTGTATTTGGCCCTGAAGCATTCAGGTTAGTTGCTGCCAAAGTACCATTACCAACTGTTGCACCTTCTGCGAATGGATTCCCTACGATTCCATAACGTGTCTTGAATGCAATTCGTGGTTGGAAACTTGCACTATCAACCGCACGAACCATTTGCAATGGAACATATGGGCAATAGAATATACCAGCATCCATAGGTGAAGAACCTTTGTAACCAACACAGTAGTATTCTGCTGCGTTTGATGCTGCATAAGGATCAACAAATACTTTGTATCGACCATTAAGAACACCTGCGAAAGTTCCTGCTGCTTCATCAACATTTAGATTTGTGCTCATTGCTGGAGCATAATCCAAGATTCCTGCCATTTGAAGAGCAGAAGCGACATCTGAAGATGTCATGATGATGTTACCTTTACCTCTACGTGTTCCCTTTGCAATAGCATTGGCATCACGTTCAATTTGCATCATTAGACCCTTGAACTTTTCAACCATCCAACGTCCATTGGAGTCTGTGTCAAGGTCAAATATTCCAGCAGATGAAGTACCGACTGCGGCACCAATCTTTGCGTTGATGTAAATCTTACGAACAACCTCACGATTGATCTCAGCAAGAATCTCACCAGAAAGAATATTTGCAAGTTCTGCTTCTGCATCAAGTCCATGAACAGCACGCAAATCTTGTTGAAGTTCCATTGAATAAGAACCCTTGAGAGCTCTTGTTCCAGCGGCAATTGAAATTTTCTCGATGGAGAAGGACATTTCTTGTGAGATATCAGTCTCACCAGCATCTGTCTCCATTCCGACTGTGGATGAGTAAACGTTTGCAGAAACGTTTCCTGTTCCATCAGTATGTACTAACAAGCCAGGTACATTCTTGATGTCGCCTGTTCCTGTTGCAGCACCAGATGTCTTATCTTGTGTTGCATGACCCGCTTCGTTGTAGAATAATTCGTCACCAGTTTGTGAGTCCATTCTAGCACGTAACGCAAAAATCAGTCCTGTTGGGCCTGACATTGGTTGAACACCACAAACATCATAAGCGATGAGTTGAGGCATTGCACGTCGCACCATACTGATCAAAACTGGATCAGCAAAGTCGATGCTTGCATGAGTTGGGTTTCCGGCACCACCTGCAAAGTCAGCTGCTGTTGTAAGCCCCATGTCAGTAACTGGCGCGGCTTCCATCAGCATTCCACCTTGACCACTATTTTTGTCAAGTGCAGCTTGTGCTTCTACGTTTTCTAAACAAATCGCGGTAACAGCTCTACGATGTGCATCCTTGATCTCAGGAAGATCGGGATGATCCAGAACTGGAGCCCACTTTTTGTTTATATTTTCTTGAAGTTGCATTTTCTAAACTCCTTAAAATTGTTTAAAGTTATTATTTACGAGCAATAGCTTTGCTATATGCTTCCATGATGCTATTCATCTTAGGATCAGAAACTTCTTCTCCGTCAGATGCATCTACTTGTTCAACGTTTTCATCCTGTTTTTTGTTGTCAGGGAAATAACTCTCCTTGATTGTTTTCACTTTTTCCTCAAAATTTTCGGAATCATCTTCGTAAGAAACACCTTCTACAAGTGACTTCATCTTTTCAGATTGTGTGTCTGCAAGGTCATTGCAAACTTCTTCTAGAATCTTGTCTTTACGATATTCGTTGAGTTCAGATTTAATTTTAATATTATCTTGAACCTTGTCATTAAGTTGTCCTTCTAAGTCTTCAACTTTGTCGAACAGATTTTCTACAATGTCAACCTTTTCATCAGGCACTTCAATGTAGTGTTCTTTGAAGAGATCTTTCAGACCACCCATGAATTCTTCTGTAATTTCGCTTCTTAAAGAACTCTCAAGTGCAAGCTCATTCTCTTTCATCCACTCTTCAACTACGTAGTTGAGGTATCCGTCAACTTTGTCAGTCAACTCGTCACGGAATGAAACGATTTCTTCTTGCAGCTCTGTCTGATATTCTTTTTCCATATCTTCAACTTTTGAACTTGCGATTTCCATCACTTTTTGATGAACTGCAGCTTCGAAAATTGTTGATGCTTTGGATTTGAATTCTTCAGATAGTTCTTCACCTTCTACTAATGCATCGATATCTTCTTTGACATTAATTTCTGGTACAGAAACTTTAATTTTCTTTTTCTTTTTACCCACGGCAACCTTATCACCTTCTGGTGAGGCATCATCTACTGTTTCTCCACCAAGATCTTCGGCTTCGATAACATCCATTAGGTCTTTGAAACGCTTAGAAACATCTTCCTTTTTGAGTCCATTAACTTTATCAAAAAGTGCGGAAATCATTGCAGTTTTAGTAGTAGGAACTTTTACTTCCTCCTTCTTCACTTGCTCCTCTTCCTCTTCTTCATCGTCATCATCTTCACCTTCTTCTTCGTCATCGTCTTCTTTGACTTTGGCTTTAGGTGCTTCTGCTACGACTTCTTGAGTCTCTTCTGTTTCTTCGATTTGTTCTGGAGCTTCAACAAGTTCCTCTTGCTCAGTTTGTTCCAGAATTTCTTCTTGAGTTGTATTTTCCATAGAACTTGGTACTCCTAAATTATGGTATATTCTGTGTACATACGTTATACTGTTAATATTTATAAAATCACAACTTTGACAATAAATTTTTGAACTCGTTTAATTTCACTTCCTCGAGCTTTTTGGAAGGAGCATTTAGAATATTATTCTTTGCTCGTTCAACATCTTGTGCTTTCAACAACCCATTATCCCAAATCCATTCTCTTCCTTCCATAATACCTTCAACGAAAGCATTAGGTGCAGAAGGATCTGCGACAATATCTGCAGCTGTTGCAAGATAGAAGTCATTTTGCACAACTTGTGCATTCTTTCTGTCTGCCTTTAATGTTCCCATACCTCTTGAGGAAACACCTAACCTAGCACCCTCATCGATAAGATTTTTAACAATCATACCATTTGGTGTGCCTAAAATCTTTGCCCGACCTACGAAATTCTTACCTTCTTTTCTTAAATCGGTAATCATGTGCGATGCACGATCTAAATTGACAGTTGGGCCGTCTGGATGTCCTAATTCTCCAAATGCACGTTTTGGTTCAACGTACTCTTT
>Ga0098061_1001334_pt1 | contig 11928 bp, 2 predicted proteins | sample 22_taG_FD_92579 | JGI IMG/M metagenome (GOLD analysis project Ga0098061, IMG submission 92579) | Marine viral communities from the Subarctic Pacific Ocean - 22_ETSP_OMZ_AT15343 metaG | ecosystem: Environmental > Aquatic > Marine > Oceanic | place: Subarctic Pacific Ocean | collected 2015-01-20 | reverse complement strand
CTCGCTGTAGGCAAAATTTATCGTATCGCCCGACTTCGTAAGAGGTGCAGCAGTTGATCCGTTGGACGTAACGTCGATCATCCCAGCCTTGCCGAATTGCGCCCAAGTGCTTGCGGCCAGATCAGAAAGCACCCATGATGAATTTATAAGTGTGGTTCCCGCTTCCACAAAAACAAACGCCCCTTCATTTAGATCAGTTTCCTTAATGGAGATGTTATCAAAAAAGGCGTGGTTATTATCTCCGTAACTATATATACTAAAAAGAGTAGTTGTAGACTGTGCCTTAAAATAGAAAGTTAAAACCTTGTCGCCAGCAACTGTGTCATCATAGTTTATTGGCTGTGCGCCTCCGCCAGAGATCGTAAATGTGTTTTTTGAGCCTGTTCCTTTATCGGAATTTAATACCAACTTGTATGACTTACCAATCTCGGTAGTAACGGACTGGGTTGTAATGGCTGTTGTTGTGCCGCTTGTTTGAGTAATTTTTAATCTGCCAGAATCAATAGACTGATTGGCGTTTGTGGTTGTCCAAGCGGAAAGGTCAGCTACGTCATCAAAGTCACCAGAGGTTCCCAACAGATTTGCCCCAACCACATCGGCATCAGTCGCTCTTGTCCAACTGCTCCCCGTAGCAAGCCAAATTCCATTTTCAGATGCGTTAGTTTGGTTCTTAACAAGTATCCGATCTCCCGCAAGCGGATTGGTGGTAGTGTCTATGTTAGCATTGGACAATCCCGTGGTAATAATTCCTGCGGCAGATGTCAGGTTGCCCGTAGTGGTGTACTTAACACTCTCCTTGTGATCCAGCCCTTGTACTGCGTTATCGACATATCCCTTTGAACTCGCATCGTCATCGGCTACTGGTGTGCCGACCTTGAGTACGCCGTTGGTTCCGTAGACGGGAATCTTTCCATTAGTCGCACCAGTAGTGGAAACATTATAACCATCCACGCGGTCAGCGTTGAGGTTGGGTATCAAGGTGCTGTTGCCAACTGCAAACGGGGGGTCATTGTTGAAGGTGACTAAATTCCCGGTAGTGAAAGGAACACCAGCCGTTAGCAACGCCCTGAAGTCAGGTGTGCCGCCCATTGCGGCGTAATTAACGCTCAATGTGCCTAGCCCGCTAATGTCAACACAACTTATATCGTCAATGTCACCAACGAATGTAGAAGCCACTTGTTTCAGATTAACACCGCCCGAAGATGAGTTGGCCGCAACAAACTCGGTAATAATCGGGTCTGTTCCGCTGACCGTGATTTCATCGGAAATCGCATTAGCGCCACCATAATCCCATAACCTTAATGGGCCGGTTGCGGTTACGTTGCTCGGCGTAAACGAAAGACGATAACGCCTGCCTTTGGTAATCACCCAATCGGTTCGCCTCGCCGATGCCGCATAAGCCCCAGAGGTTGCCGCCCAAGTAGACTTGTTGCTGCCGATAGTTACTGCGTAAAGATTCCACCCGTCCGCACTTGAAAAGTCGCCATTCGTCACCAACTCCGACGCGGATTCTAGTGCCGAGTTGAACCAAACCTGTCCCGGCCCCTTGGAGGCTGGCTCTGTTACATCTGAGTGTGCTATCGGGAACTTTAGCTGTGCGCCACCCTCAAACTGAAAATCCGTAAATACTTTTCTATTTGCCATAATGTTATCTCATTAAAACTAATCCCTCGGTGGCCCCTGATAGAGTCACCGTTAAGGCTAAAGTGCTGGCGTGAGCCACCTGTGCTTCAACCTCATCATAAACCCCTGAACTAATCTCCTTCAAAATGGTTACATCCGGGTAATACCCCAAACTGTGGGTTATCGGCACGGATGAGGCGTTGCTAAAAGAGTGGCTGTATGCAGTCCGTGAATATTTATCGTCCACATATTCCATTGTCGCTGCGTCATCGTCTTCCGTTGGTGCAGCCAACCCAGTAATCCTCTGGCTGTTCATTGCCACGGCAGCCACCGGGTCTGTGATGGCGTCCAGCGTGGGGAGTTGTCCAGCAGCCACCGTTCCAGTAGTCACCGCACTGCCGTTCAGGTCTGTTAGCCCAGCACCGTTGCCGGAGTAGGTTCCTCCCGTGAGTGTCTTGTTGGTGAGGGTTTGGGTGTTGGTCGTTCCGACTGCATCCCCCTCTATGAGTAGGGTAGTCTTTAACTCTTCAACCGTAGCACTCCCCCCGCTTCCCGTTGCCCCTGTAGCTCCCGTTGCTCCTGCTGGCCCTGCTGGCCCTGCTGGCCCTGCTGCTCCTGCTGCTCCTGCTGCTCCTGCTGCTCCTGCTGGCCCTACTGGCCCTGTTTCTCCCTTTTCCGCCAAGCTGTCCCTTACTCGATCAAGGACGGCAACCGTATCGGCCCACCAGCCCTTGAGTTGCGGGTTGGTCTTTTCAGGCAACAAGGGGAACTCGCCCTCGTCACGCTGGAAAACAGAGGAAGTCTTTTGCTTGAAAGCCATTAACCTTCGACCATGTAGGTGGCGGTGAACTTGGTGGACGTAGCAACATGAACAGCTTTATTTGCCGTAACCGTGATAGGGGCATTCAAGCTGATCGCGCCACCTGCGGGGACGTGAGCTATTACTGCTCCGGCGCCGTCCGTTTCCTTCAGTGTAGCCATATTAGAGCCATCTCCGTTAATCAGGTCTACAAGGATAATGCTTTTCCCTGCGCCTGGTGCTGATGCCAGTGTAGCTGCCGCCGCCGTGGTGTTTGCCACATTGACGGTCCTCGGTAGTGATGTCGTACTAGGTAGTATCATATCAGTGGGTGTTATTACTATATTTAGTGTTACAATTCAATTAAAATCCGTAGGTCGATTGTATTATCTGCTGCCTGGACGGCCTCCGAAAGTCTTCTCCGAACACCTGTTGCCTCATGGTATTGGTTGATGGGGCCTTTTCCTCCTTGCCTTCACTTGGGGTGATTCCCATTAAAGTGCCGTAATCGTTGATGTTCCTGATGGTCTGCTGCACCTGCATTTTCCCCTCTATACCGCTGGTTTCCTCGATGGTGTCCAGTATTTGCAGGTATTCCAGCTCTGAAGGCATGGTTTGGTAGATGTACCGCAGGGGGTGGTATGCTTGGAAACTGCGCTTCACACTATCCCCCGGGTCTGTCTTGCCCATAGCTTCAGCCTCTTCCACGGCCCTTCTCCATGATGTATCGAACCAAACCTGATCGTCGGTTACGGCAGCCATTAGCATATCGCTTACCCAGGGGCGCATCCTTGTGGAAGTGATACCCCTTGTGCCGGAGAAAGTCCTGACATCCAAATCCAAGTATCTTCCAGCCGCACGAAGGTAGTTGTTTGTCCCGATCCGCTGGGCCATTGCGTACTCCTGCTCGAACAAAGGCTCCGAACCCGTCTTGGCCAGTGCGTTGTTGAGTATCTGGCTGTACTGAAGGAAACCGTTGCCGCCCATGTTCTGTATCAGGGGCCTGTATATTGAGGCGTAGGTTGAGTTCTGTGGCCTTTGCAGCACCAAGGCTGTCAGCACCCTCTTCGTGTTTCTTAACGTGTTGAGGGCGTACACGCGGCTGTCTATGCTCAACTCACGGGCCGACTCATCATTGATAATGGAGTTAACCATCTCACCGCCGAACCCGAATATGCCTACTCGATCAAATCGTTCTACTGCCACCTGAACAGCATTGTGTGGGTCGGTCTGAAGTTCCTCTATGCTAGGCATTCCGTCTCCCTTAAAGAACAGGCCCTTACCTGATTGGAGACTGCTCTTCTTGCCTAGAATCTCCTCGTCGTATTCATCCCGCAAAAAGGCGTAGACCATTCCCACCGGGAGGATAGCCAGGTAAGCCTTCATCCCCTCGACAGTACCAAGGAAAGGCTTGTAAGCATTCCGGTCATTCATCATCGACTTATTGATGTCCACAAACTTCTGAATGCTCCACCCCAACAGGGGCATGGCTGCGTACCCAAGCGGGTTGTTTAGCATTCCGGGTGCGCGGGTGGTTACATCTGTTTCCAGCATAACCTGTGACTGCGTGGTGTGAGCCAGAGCCATGAGCAAGGCGTTATCGGGGGCATACCCTGCGTCCAACGGATCTGCCTTTGAGTCTGACTTCCTTCTCTCCATGTAGTCCAAGGCCACCTTTTCCAGATTGAAACCGCCCTCGACGAGAGTGTTATACATGTTGTGGTAAGCCTTGCTGTTGTTGAAGAATAGGAACGACTTGCCGTAACCCATCTCAGCCAACGCTTTGTCTAGCCCCTCTTTCCCAAGGGCGTTCTCGTTAAAGATCATCCCCTGTTTGCGATAAAGCTCCATAGCTTCAGGGTGAGCCTCAATGTAATCGGCGGCATTAGCGATGAAGTTGCGGAACAGCCTCCATGTGGCAATCGTATTGGCCATAGATGACTGTCTTGCAATCTGGCTAAAAATAGCCTGGGGCCGGAACACGGGGAATGCACCTCGCCCTTCTTCTGCATGGCCGATGCCTGTTTCCAGGAAAGCCCGAATACCTCTGGCGGTTTTTTCCACACCACGAGTAAGCATATTCTGGCCAATCATTTCGTCTGCCATGTTGGCTCGGAACTCGGTGCGAAGTCGTTTAAACCAGCCCCCCTCCAGCGAAGCGGTGGCATCGTCCAGCCCCAGCTCCATCATCTTGGCCATGTCATCGTGGGCGAACTTGATGCTCCTGTTGAAAATCTGGAAGAAGCTACCTGCCCCAATACCAAACGATCCAGTAACGTTGTCCAGCATCATCTTAAAGCCGTACCTGTTCAGCCCCATCTTCCTAAAGGGTTGCTCAACGATGGCGATGGTGTCGATTAAGGCTGTGCCGGGAGACTGAACCACCATCCCTGTGAACGCCCGGATCAGTTCATTCCAAACAGTAAACTCCAGGGCGGAGTCGCGTTCCTTGGCCATATAAGATTTAAAAGACTGTTCGATCCCGTTGAGGAACCGTTTGGTCTGCACGGATTTCCGTAGAACCTTGGGAGGGTAAACGTTCGTCCTGCCTTTCTGCCGCAGGGCTGCCTGTTTTTTATACTTCTCTGTGTATTTCCTTCTGCTCCAAGGATTCAGGCGCGAGATGAAACCCGGCCTATTCACCCCTTCTTTCTCCAAGTCTTTTTCAATCTGGCGATGCAGGGTTACGGCAGCGTCAATGTCCCTTTCTGCCATCGCAAAGTCGTTGTCCACCTGCACCATGTCCCTACCGAAAGCAGATTCAGCAGCTAGGTTCTTCACATACTGATACATCCTGCGCTCTGTGAACTCTGCGTAGTCCACCCACTCGAGAGGGAAGTCGTTGAACTTACGGGCGTCCATCATCACATGAATCGGGACAGCCCTCTTGCCCCCTAGGAAACCCTTGTTCTCCTCCTGCTGGTCAACCACATCGTTCAGCTTGTTAAAGAAGGATTGGAACCTGTCAATGACGCCAGCCTGAAACTCCCTCACCTCTTCGGCTTCAACCCCTGCCTTTTGGGCAAGCTCATCAAGGAAGCGCATCATGTCTTTTGGGTTGTTGTTTAAGGAAGTGGACACAACATTGCCGCCCAACACCCCTCCGTCTGGATACCGGAACACACTCCCCGGCCTTTCCACGATGGGCCTTGCGAACTCATCTATTATCCTCTGGTTCCAGAATCTCCTTTGCACATAGGCAGCAAGTTCTTCCGGTGACAGCGCCATCAGTTCCTCTTTGGTTGCTATATCGTTAGCCCATATACCCTTGAGCTGATGCCACACTTCCTTTGCGGTATCGTTGGTTTGCCGCATTGTGGTTGAAATACTGGAACCTATCCGCTCCCTGAAGAATCTGTTGTTGGGATCCTTTTCGTCGTAGACCAGCACACCCATCTTCGAGCTGACCTCGGCTATTTGCCTGGAGTTAACCGCAGTCTGCTTGTAGAAGGCTTTAAGTTCTTTGCCAGCGACATCAACCAGAACCTTCATTCTAGGATCGGTGGCCGTCAGCCAGTTTAGCCATGAGTTAATCAGCTTGTTTTCTCCCGCCTCACGGTTTGGCGCATCGTTTAGGATGTCCCTTCTGTGGTGGAAATACTGCATTGCGGGGCCATAAAAATTCTCCTTAAACGATTTGAGATCATAGCTGAAGCCAGCGCTGTTGACGCTGTTCATTGCCACGGTCATCTTCTCGCTCCAAATCTTGCCGTTGCGAACCGCAGACTTGACCCCGCTCCCTGCATAGGAGGCTATGTAATACGCAAACCTCTTGAGTTGTGCTGCGATCTTTTTAGCCGCCGGGGTTCCCAACATTTCCAGCCTGTCAGTCAAGCTCCCCATCAAGCGAACCGTAAAGCTGTTGCTCAACTCTCGGTGATACAGAATGGCCTGTACCTCGGTCATCCTGTCCACCATTCGCTTAATCAAATTGTACTCACCACCCCTGCTCTCAATCGGCTGTGCCTTCAACCAGGCGTTCATCTTCTCGATGTCCCTTACCATCCCGCCGATGTTGATTATATCCAGAAGGTTGAGCGTACTATGGTTGGCAGGGTTCTTGAGGTCGGTAAGAGTGGACTTGGGGTTGGGTGGAACAATGTAAGTCGCACCATCTATTGCGGTCCACTCCTTCGGTTTCGACCCGTCTTTGCCCACAAACCAATCAGGTAATATGCTTTCCCTCCCGAATGTAGATCCGACTTCCTCAAGATAACGGTTGATGGGTTCGCCCAGTTTCCCATGCAACTCCACATTGTCTGTGTGTTCCTCCAGCTTTCGGTGGGCATCCCTTCTGGCTTCCTCTGTCTTAATCACCTCGGCCAAGCCCTTCCTAGCCTTGTTAGTCAACCGCTCAAACTTGGCTGTGCGGCCCTTCCTGCCAACTGCCGTGTCCCATCCATCCAGCAGCCCCTCGGTGTTGCCCATTGCTGCGTTTTTGATGGCACTGTTCAACACCTGCTTCATGCCGTCCATGTCCCCTGCTCGCCGGACAGCCAGTAGCCCCATTAACGCAGGTTGGTTTCGGGCCATTGAAATGGTAAGTGCCAGGGTGGCCGGGTCTTTGAATGCGTCCAGCCTCGGGTCGCCCAGTGCTTCTATTCTCTTCTGGATTACCTTGGCCTCGCCCTTGCCCCATTTAGCAATCTCGGTGGTCAGAAGCTCAATGGATTCAATCAGGTGGCCGCGCCGCAGGGCCTTTAGGGCTTTTTCAATTTCTGCGTCACTTGCTTTTACTCCTAGCTCCTTGAGAACTGAGTTAATTCTTTGGTCTGCCCTTTCGTTTCTCTTCTTTACAAGTTCGTCGGATGCTTCAGCTATTAGGTTCTGAACAACCTCCAAGTCCTCGTAACTTGCAGCAAGGCGTATGTTCTTTTCTCTTAATTCTTGATGTGAGGCGGCAGTTGTTCCGGGTACAGTTATATCAAGTTGATTGTTGGCTTCAGCGTTGAGATTTTGAAGGCGAGTCTGGACCGAGCGCAGATACCCGTCCAATTCCAACCCGGCAGACTTTCTCGCTTCCTCGGCTTCGAGGTCTTGCATTTGAGTATTGGCAAGCGACGGGTCTCCTGAAACCTCCAAGGCTTTTTTGATTCTCTCATCTGGCGATTTGTTCTTTGTCAGTTTCTTAACGAACGCTTCCTTGTCCAATGCGCTAAACCTGCTGCCACCCACCCGCTTAACCGTGTTGTATAAATCATCTAGTATATCATTAAGGGCATTGTTGGCTGCGATGGTTCTTTGCGCCTCCATCCTGGCAACAGCCTTGTCCACCTCTGTAAGCTCCGGCCTGTCTGCCGTGAACCTGACCCCTGCCCACCTCATGTTATGCTCTACTGCTTCCGGCGAATCACCAACCAGCATCTTGTATTCCTTGCTGAAGCTGGCCAAATCATAAACTGAATCAATGATGGAATCCGACTCAACCAGCTCCTTCGAACCCATCCTGTCGCTGATGGAATACTTGTACCCAGAAACCCAGCTCATGTATGCCGGGGCGCGGTTGCCTGTGAGCATGGCCTCAACCTGAACCTTGAAGTAGTTCATCGCCACCTGACCTTCGTGGCCCATCATGCGGTGGAAGGCTTGCTTGACGGCCAGCATTAGGTCGCGGAAGAACTTAACGATCTTTTTGGACAAAGTGTTTGCTGTGGTTGGGTCGAAGTTCTCGCTTATTAAAGCCTGTGCAATGGCCTCAACCAGCCTCTCCTCTTGTTCCACTTCATCCAGATTCTCTATCGCCTCATCAATGGAATACTTAAACTTGCGCCCCGGAATTCGCAAGACAGCGTCGTTAAGCTTGGAGATGGCAGCCAACGCACGGAGCCGGGACTTTTGTGGCATATCCGCAGTGGCGGCGTGACAAATCTCGTGGAGCAGGTCGAACAGGTTCTGCGTGGTGGGGTTCTCCAGCGAGTTCATGGCCAACACGATTACAGGCTTACCGTTGGCAAATCCAAACATAGCCTTGGCCTTGGTTGCCGCATTAACGAACTCCTTGTCCGTAACCTCTACCTGAACCCCAAGGGTGCGTAACCGCTCGATAAGGTAGCTGAAAATCTTGTTTAGTTTATTGCCGGAAACCCTTGGGTATGCGCTGTCCGGCCTGTCCGGTGCGCTGCGCTCTCTGGCGATGTCTGGGCCTGACGAGGGTTGGTTGACCAGCACCTTCTTCCCGGTCTTTTCATCTACCCAGTATTCGAGCTTGGCCAGCTTGTTGGCTTTCCTAAAGGCAGGGTCTTGGTACTGCCCGGAGGTCATCCGTATGGTTTTACCGTCAGAGTTGATTTCGTTGGCAACAAACGGTTTGGGGGCAGGTGCTTCCGCTTCAGGTTCCCCAGGTGGGAAGGCGGTACTACCCTCCTGTTCTTCTTCGGCAACAGTATCCTCTCTAGAGTTCGGGTCTGACCCTTCCTTCTGCTTTTTAGCAACCAGATCGTCTAGCTGCTGGTTTGTGTCGCCGCGCTTGAGTTCTTCGTTGAATGCTTCTGCTCGTATTTGTTCGCCAATAATTTGAGCAGAGTCGCTACCGAGGAACGCCTCAACGAACGATTTTTTTGATCCTGCGTTTTCTTCATAAATCTTTAGTATGTGATCTGTTAAAAATTCTACAAACCTTATGCCCTTGGTTGCGGAAGCCTTGCCTAGTGTTTCGACAAGGTTATCGAGCTGTTCATCTGATGCTACAACCTCGTCAATCGCCTCCTCGAGGCTGCTGATCGAATCTTCCTCGCTTTGCACCACAAGGCCCGTTTCCGGGTTCACCTCCACCTCGGCTGGGGCATCATCTACCTTGCTCAGTATATCAAAAACATTACCAGCACCTTCTTCTGTCAGGATTGTTACCGGGACATCCTCAACTTGTTCCAGATCGTATATCGGCCTCTCATCTGTCGCCGCTGGTTGATCTGTCTTTTCTAGCGCATCTTCTGTCTCTGTTATTGTTCCCGCCTTTTCAAACACAGGCTCAACACTCTCCACTATAGCGTCCAATGAAACCGTTTGAGTGACTGACCCAAGCGATGTCTGCTCCATGAAGGCCGGAGTCGAAACAACCTCTTTCTTGATGGTTTCTACAAGGGCCTTGTATTTTTCAACTGAAACGCCATAAGCAAATCTAGTGGTGGGCGTCCTTAACCGGATTGAGGCAAACGGAATATAGCCTTGAGCCAGCAGGTCCTCGAACAGCACACCCTCATACCCCACCTTGTCTCTAGGGTCAGTCTTTGGCGGGACAAGGCTGTAGCTGGTTTTATCTTTGCCGCTACGATGCACACCAAGCACCCAAATCTTTTTGTCCGGGCCAACGAACGAGATCAGTCTACGGGTTTCACCTGATGTGGCTGACACGGCGGATCCCCTTGCCATCTGGGAAGCAAGTTGTTGCGCCAGCTTTGACCGCTCCTCATTGGTTGTGGCTTCTTTGTATTTGCGTAAAGTCTCTGTTGCCTCTCTTCCCCATAACGTTTCTTGGGTCAGGTCATTTGTTCCAACCTCATAGTAGGCTGGCCCCGCTTTTAGTTCCCTGTCCTGCTTGTTCGGGTCTTCATCAAAAGTGTGGATGATCTCTACACTCCGAACATCCAATGGGTGTCTTTTACCGGCGTCCCGCAAGTTGCGTTGCTGCTTCGTTACCTCCTGCTTGCTCTCGACCCATTCATCAACTATCCGTTCATGAGTGCTTTTCTTCGGAACCCTGACTTCAACTTCTGGGTCTAAAGACTCTTCTGCCGTAAGCCCTGATTCTACTCCGGCCACCTGTCGCACCTCTCGGCTCAACTTGGTGTTCTCCTCCCTTAAAGCGTTTGCTTGTTTGCGGAACTTCTCCTGTGTTGTCTTTCTTTTTGCGTTGGCTGCTGATTGGTCCAACTTAACGATCTTGCCCTTGTTGGATTCTATTTGTTTTTGCAGTCGTGAGATAACAGGGATGGCCTTTTTCTCCTTGGAGATCTTGTCCCTTTCCTCCGGGGTAGCCGCCTCTAACTGACCAACAAGTCTGTCAAACTTCTTATCTGCTGCATCGCTTTTTTCCTCCGCTCTGCCTAACCCGGCTTCTACGGCTAGGGTGTTTGCTTTCTTGGCGTTTTCCTCATTGTTAACTACTGCTGCTGCCTGTGCCGCCCTCTTCTTCTTGTTGTAAAGTTCAGTAAGCCGCTCAACCTCTTCCTCCCTTCTCTCGATGTCGTCAACAATGGACAGTCCTGTACCCTTGAATGTGGTTTCCCCTGCCTCAAGCCGTTTCCGCATCCTGTCGATGTTACGCTTGTGACCCTTAATGGAAGTTAACAGCTCTCCGTGACTTAACTGTTGTTTGCCTCGGGTAACTTTCTCTGCCCCCTCGATCTGCTTTAGGTCAGCATTAACTTGGGCCAGTATGCGCTTGGCAGTTTCTTTTTCCTTCTTGGAGATTGGCTTGGAAACAAACTTCCCCGTCTTGTAGCTCCACCCTTTTCTGAATTTATCATTGATGGTCTTTTCGAGCCTTGCCTTACGCCGCTCTAAAGTTGCCTTGTCTTGTTGTGGCCCGACTGTTCTGCCGCCTTCAATCCTTCTTGCCACTAGCGGAGTGGAGGTGGTGATTCCCTTGGGGTCGCCCTCCGTGAACCGATAGAGCCTAGCCAACTGATCGCGGCTTAACCCCATCTCGGCTGTTACTCCGGCTTGTCTCTTCTGCAAAAGTTCCTGCTTAAACTCAAAGAGTTCCAGTAGCTCCTGCTTTACCTCTTCCTTTAGGTCTTCAAGTGTTGAGGTTTCTTTTCTTTCCCGATTCCACCGATTGTCAATCCAAGAAGAGGATGTTGAAAGCACGGGGGTTTTGTCTCCCTCCGTGGCGGTTGTCTCCAGTTCTTCAAGTCCCTTTTTAAGTTCCTGCTCGGCCCTCTCCAGGGTTGCGATGTCTGCGTCAAGTTCGGCCTCACGCTTTTCCTGTAACTCTGCAATCGCGTCCCGATCATCAGCTAGTTCCTGTGCGAGTTCATCCCAATACTGTTGCTTCTCTGCCGTGTCCAGCTCCTCTTTCTCAAGCCTCTCTAGTTCTTGTCTGGCTTCTCGCTCCCTAGCTGCCCACCATTGTTCCGTTTCCAGGGAGTCTGTTGCTTCCTCTTGCCTAGCTTCAAGCCCCCTTGCGGCTACAGGTTCATCAACCAAACGGATCTCCGGCTGAACCCTGCCAACTTCCCTTACTCGCTGGTCTATCCCTTCTATCTCTGCGTTGATCTCTTGTATTCTTCCGGCTAACTCGTCCTGCTTTCCGAGAAGCATCTGCTCGTAAGCTGCCCTTTGGTCCGGGGTAACAGCAGAGTCTTCGACCCCCGCCTTTGCCAAGTTGATACTGTTGCGGACATCCATCAGTTCGTTGACTAATGCGTTCCGCTGCCCCAACAACTGTATCTTGGCCTCTGCGGACTTCTCCTCAAATTCGGGGTCTAACTCTTCCTCTGCGCCTATCACTTCGTCCGGTGCAACAAGCTGGGTGTCCTTGACTTCATCCTGCGGGGTTGGGCTTG
>Ga0098061_1001333_pt1 | contig 11931 bp, 1 predicted proteins | sample 22_taG_FD_92579 | JGI IMG/M metagenome (GOLD analysis project Ga0098061, IMG submission 92579) | Marine viral communities from the Subarctic Pacific Ocean - 22_ETSP_OMZ_AT15343 metaG | ecosystem: Environmental > Aquatic > Marine > Oceanic | place: Subarctic Pacific Ocean | collected 2015-01-20 | reverse complement strand
ATCTTCTCTTTGCTGCGGCTATATACCAGGCCAAACGTCTCAAGATGTATATCTAAATCCGAAAACATAACAGAATTTATATATTCGCATGTATCGCTATCTCTTCCTACAAACTCTATAACTCTTGTGTCTATATTCGCTCTAAACTTTGGATTATTTACATTATCTCCAGAAACAATTTCTATAGAACCATCTTCTGTTGTATATAATATTCCACCAAGCTCTGTTGTATTTCCATCGCAGTCTGTTCTATATACTGCAAACTTTCCATTCTTTATGTCGGTTAATATCGGATCCTTTACACCCGCAGTTGGCGGGAAATTAAACACTATATCAGTTGCGGATGTATTAAATGTAATAACATCTAAGCCCGTTCCGCTTGCCAGCGTTACCTGATTTCCGCTAACACTATTTATTATATATTCTTGCCCTATATATGTTGGAGCAGACTCTGAGCCTGTAACGACTATTGATCTGCCTAGCATGTCCTCTGTGAACCCCGCCTGATCTGACTGAAATACATTTGATCCAGCCGACGTAGTGCCGTCATTAAAGTTATTGCAAAACTCAACACTGTCTGCCAAAAAGCTGTGAATAGCCTCCTTGCTCACATCTGAAAACTTATCATTCACTTTTACAGAAACTGACCCGCCAAATCTATAAATATTTGGCGCCTCAAGACCATCTACAAATAGATGCATTTCATCTCTACTGTATGGAGTGTTAAGCTTCCAACTTGCCGCAACATGATGAAGCTCTCCGGCCTTCCACTCTTTAATATTTGTTGCAATATTAAACATATTAACACCGCTTCCGCTGGACAATGAGTTATCATAAATTCTAAAATTTAAAAATCCCTTTCCATCCTTAAATAGTGATATTCTATTTTCTGCCTCGCCGTGCCCCGAGTCAAATATATATCTTAATCTATCGGAATTCAAATAAACCTCATGAACATCATATTCATCTATATCAAGCCAGTACCCATATGCTTCGGCATATCCATCTGCATATCCATCTGCATATCCATCTACATATCCATCTATATCGGCCTCTGACAAGAATGAAAACTCTACTTTTGAATCTGTGCTTATAAGAATGTCATCATCTGACAGAGTATTAACACCCTCTTCCAGTCTTCCGTCAAAATATACCAAGCCCACATCCAATATGTTTGGATCATATTTGTTATGGAACTCCTCTGCGTCAACAAGCGCCCCATCCATTACATATATTGCCAAAAATGGATCATGCATATTTTCGCAACTATCTAAATCTGCCTGAGAAAACTCCGAAAGATCTATTCTGCTAAGCACTCGCTCCCCAGAGTAAACGGTAAATATTTCATCATCAACGCTCTTTCCTGCTGATATATCATGAAACACTCCATCATCCCAATTATATTGAATTATATCTAATATACTGTTTGCCTCCGCGTCTATAACCAGAACCAATGGGCTGCCAGAGTCGCTAACTGCGAAGGAAACTTTTGCATTCATATCTCCATCATTTATATGTATAGGAGTTATCCCGGAAAATACACCAGATACCGCTCCACTAAATGACCCAGTCTTTCCAGAGCTTAGAGAGTAATCAAGCTGAGACACTCTGACCGATGATGTAACATAAATATTGCCGCCATAACATGGCAACGCTGTATATACGTAATTCCCATCAGCATCATTTTGTGTGCAGATTGCATTCTCAACAAATGCCGATGGGCCCATTCTATATATGCCGCCCGACTCTGAAGTGTCAAACTCTCCATGCTTCATCCATACAGAAGACTGAGTTTCAACTCCGCTCACCAGTGTATTCACCAGGTCAGAATCTGAATCGCCAAGCTTTCTCCATCCGCCCTCCTCAAGCAGGCCATTTCCACAATACCTATACTGAGAACTGCACACCAGTCCGGACGGGCATCCAAAGCCATCCTCATCCCTATGCGCTCTAGTTACAGATGAAAACTCTCCATCTGTCTCTATAATTCCCGAAAAAGTATGACTTATAGGAACAGACGAATATGCAAGACTATATCCGGTCATTGATGGCTCAGGAGAGTACTCTCCATCCGGAAGAACTGTCGGAAGCAAATAATCTGCATCTGTTAATAGCGCATATAAATCTGGATCACCAGACTGCATAAGATCCCTTGTGCATAAATCCCATTCATCGGCTATATCAACACATCTTTCCTCTTGAGCTCCCAATGTTGAAGTTAATCCCCAGTAAAAATATTCCGCAATCTGGCACCCATACAGACATGACTCATCGCTGTAGCGAAACCACGCTCCAGCGGGATACACTTCAGGCACCTCAGGATAGTAACCGCCCCTAGCCGTATTCATATAGACCGCTATTTCGCTGCCAACCATCTCTCCAAATACCTCAGGATAGGCAAATGCATACCCCACGCTGCCTATGAGGTGCCAAACCTCTTCAAGCGAGGCATCAAACCTCCCTTCTTGGGCTATTTCTGTTTCGTGCAACGAAACGCCATGAACGTACCCGCGCCTCTCCCATATATCCGGCCTCATATCCTCCAACTCCTTCTGGTCAAGGGTTATAAGGACAAACGAACTCCTCTCTGTCATATTCTCTAAAACAAGATCATTATCGGGTATGCCATCGTTATCATTGTCTAAATATTTGGCCATTACATTTGCCACATGCATTACCTTGCTGTCCAAAACCGACTCTGTTGCAAACACGTGAATTCCAAAAACATCTACATACTTACTGAATCCTGCCGCTCTGAATATAGATACCTCATCTGGTATTTCTGTAATCTCAAGGCGAACCGATTTAGGCTCCAATATAACCTGAACTGGAACCTCTACATATTTATCCGCCCTTGTCCTAAGAACCCATTGCCCTATATCATCAGAAAGAGGCGATTCGCAAAGCTCATCAAATCCTATAAAAATTCCCTCATCTATATCTGCATTATATGGAAGCCCGACAGAGGATTGCGGAAAGTCATCTTTATTCACATCGAATGGTATTCTAGATGGATTTCTGGAGGCCTTTCCGATATATACATCTTCTAGTCCAAATCTATTTTGAACCGTATATTCAAACTTGCCTATATCAATCAATGATTTACAAGTTCTGTCTACCGTGCCTATGCAAAACCCGTTGGCTATAGACTCCATATTATCTACATCAGTTATGTTTATTATCTGGTTAAACCATTCATTATAGTTTAACGCCTTATATATTAAGTCTACCTCTTCCACTCCGGGCAGATCGGTATAGAATAATGATATCTCTTTCTTCTTATTATCTAGAGCTCCTTTGAGCTTTATATTTACAAGATTTTCCATAGGGTCTCTTTCAAACTCTATGTCAAGATAATCGGACATCCAGTCCACAATATAACTCTTTCCTTCATACCCAAGGGCAGACATTGATGCGGACGAATCCTCATTGCTCAAAATAGACATTGTCTGAAACAATATCGTTATCTCTCCTGTGGGCATATATTCATTCATAGCATCAGGGCCCATGCCGCTCAAGTGCTGCATGTTAGACGGAAGCCTCTCTATAACAAATCCACCAATTGTTTCTGGTATATAATCATCTATTGACCTTCCCGCTTCATCTAAGAATCCATAAACCTCGTATATGGCCCCTCTTGAGTCCAAAAGCCTAAATACTGACGGCGAATCATCAAATAAGAAATTCTCCTGCAACGATCTTTTTAAATTTATATCAAAATCTAATTCTAACCTAATAACCTGATGGCTCTTATCTCTAAACAGCAGTAACTCATCTATTGTATTTCCAACAGAACATGTGCAGTTTCTCGTAATATGCACCCTATCGTAGCCTGGAATTTCCGTTGTATCAATGTGCTCGTCTCCGACTCTAAAGGTATAAACTCTTCCAGAACCCGCATCTGTCATCGGCTTCATTGTAAACAATGAGAATAACAACTTATTGCCGTCACCAACAGATATAAAGGCCGGACTACAGAATCTATCTATTATAAGCTCTCCACCGCCCGATATAACGCCCCTAGAGGCCTCTGACATGGACATTCCAAGCCCCAGGAGCCCAAGGCTTGATCTCGTCAGGGGAATAGCCTCAGAGTCTCTTGCCCTGGGAACGGTTATAGACTCTGGGGCAGAAAAGCCACTTATCTTTATACTTGTACTAAACGTTGTCTTGTTGATCCTTATTAAAGAATCATCATTTTTCCTTACTACAAAAGCTCCAACAACTTCCTCTTCCTCACCCTCACTATTATATATGTTTCTATAATTAAAAATAGTTAAACCGAAACCTGTATGATCCGTTCCGCCTATGGCATGGTCAGAGTCAAGAATTCCAAAGTTATTGTCATAATTAAATAAATCCGAAACCATATCATATTTAAAATATCTTTCTCCAATATTATCAATGCTCACAGTCAGGGTTGCGTCATTACTTACGCCCGCCCAATCCGGCCTAACCCATGCCGATAGCGTCCCCTCTTCTATGGGAACATTTGCTATTGACGGAATATGAACGACATTGTCGTCATTAATCATTAGACCGTCATTGAACCTTCCCGCCTGGAAGTCCAACACTCCGTCATACTTAACCTCTCCCGGACTCAAATAATCTCTGCCCAAAATCCAATTCCCGAAAAAAGATTCTGTTATTTCTGGATCAATATCCGTAAAAGAACTCACAAGTGTCTTAAATGCCGGAATTGTTGGGCCCGATGTAAATGCGCTTATAGTTCCGGATAGAGCATTTCTATAAAGCTCCCTATTGGTATCAATTGAAAAGTTACTAAAAAATGGTATATTTGTTAAATTGCCAAAATTATTCTTTAAAGCGTCTCTTAAGGCGCCATATCTATACGTTACAAAATATTTTTCACCCTCTGATATTGCATCGCTTATTGACCAATCAATTTGATTATCTCCATATTCATATGAAACATAAACATCATCGTATACATATGAATAATCTAAAAATACTTTTCCATATCTATAATCTATCCCGAGCCTCTTACCGACTTCTGGGGTAAAGGTTGTTGTATATACTATCTCTACCAAATCTCCATTATTTGCAAATGAATCCTCTGGAACCGTTATCTCTATCCCAGAGTCTGTAACGCTTACTGACGACTTCACAATAACGCTGGCACCCTCCGCCACCGTTGGCTCTAGAGCCTCAACGTTATTCTCCGCCGGGGACTCTACGGTTATTGTCGATGAAAAAGAATCAAAATCTATAATCTTAAACCTTCTTCCATCAGAATCCAGCAAATAGTCGCCATCTGTATCTAGGCTGTCCAAAATTGGCCCAGACTTAATGCCCACGTCAACCGTGGCACCGACTGATGCATTAGATACAACCTCTAAGTCATCTAGTTTTATAACATTTAACTCATCCTCAAACAATGGAGTATCAGATGCCAAATGCGTAATTGAATAAAAATCTTTTACAGATGAGTCCAAAACAACAACGCTCAAATCACCATCTGATGATGAGCTCAATCGCCTTGTAACGCGTTTTTTCAGGTCAATAACATTATCTTCAAATGTTATATATAGCGAATCATATATATTTCCACCGCCGTCTTTTGTCGAAACAACAATAAGATCAGATCCAAGATCCTCAACCCTATCGCCCTGGCTCTCGTAGCCCAGGTTAAGGCCAATTAGGCTATCTTCAGTATATATTCCCCCTATAGAATATACACTATAAGGAACAACTACTGTATAATCCTCCAAAACAACGCAGGCTTCTTGCTCTACTCCGTCCAGGTCATGTGCAAAAACTGTTCCATCATTTGTATGTATAGTTCCCTCTAAGTCTGCTACTGTAATTTCTGTGCTAGTATTTAAAAAATCTTCATATATTATTGGCGATACATTTATAGAATCCGAAGATCTTATCTTCTTGCATGCCTGATCAACACTAAGTATATTCGGGCTATCTGCCAAAATAGTTGAGTAATTATATGTTACCGTCCCAATGTCTTGATATTCTTGATCGTACGATACAGCGACATACACTATTCCGTGCTTATAATCTATGCTATAATCCCCGATCCTTCTGAGTCTAGATAGGTTTGTATAAAATATATCATTTTTATCCGCCAATATAGCGGAAACTAAGCTGTCGTCCGAAGCCAAATCAAACCCTGGGTTTGTATCAATTATGTCAAAAAACTTTTCTCTTATAAATAATTCGCTATTTTCAAAATATGCAGAAGTATTTACAACTGAACCAATTGCATCAAGAGACTTATTCATAATCCCTATATTATTCAAGTTTATAGAAAACCCGCGAGTTCCTATTGTCACATCCTCCATTCTGCTAGGAGCGGTAGCCGTGGAGCCTATGCCAACAGAAGTTATAAGGTTTTTGGAGTTTGCATCGCCAAAAAACTTAATTTGCAAATCCTCTATGTCATCCTCACCGCCTAGTCCTTTGCTTCTGATGAAATAATCTTGTGAATTAACATCTATCAACTCTGCGGGTATCCCGGGGGAAAACTGAATGCTGCTGTTTGACGCATTAGACGTTATTGTTGCAGAGAATATTGGGCAAACAAACTCGCTTATTACGTCAAGCCCCTCAAGCTCCTCTTTCTCAAAAACCGCCATCTCAGAGTAGGCCGTCTTAAACTCCGGAGACCTTTGCCCTGTAAAATGAATTTCTGTATCGCTATGATGCAACGTAGAGTATACCTCTCCGGTTGTTTGATTGTATATTCTAAACACATTTGTTATAGGCTGATTATCCGGCCTTATTACAAAAGAAGAAGAATAACTATTCTCTACAGCCTCTGACGCAATCTCCGTATGACATGGCGCAACATAATCATCTCCCTCAGAATAAACCTTATCGTAATTAAACTCTATGGTCACCTCTTCTCCGGCCAGATACCTAACGCTACTTGCTGCAATTTCATTATTATCTAAGTAATAATCTAAATTATTTATGAAAACATTTCTGTAAAGATACGATGCTATAATATTGCTCGGCCCCGTTCCGGCCCCGACCTCTTCTGCTCCAACGACCAAAACCTCCCCGGTGTTATAGTTTATAGCATACTCCCCAATGCTCGATGGAAGCTTCGAAACATTAAACTTTAATTCCTTCGTAAACTCCGGGGGCGTGTCGCTTGTATTTTCTCCGGAGAAAAACTCAACCCCGCTTAACTCCTGTATTTCATTCGCGGAATTTACTATGAGACCATTGTCTAGAAAAAACCTTGTTATATTAGTTGGAACAGACTCTGTTTCAGACTCCTGTATATTGTATACCACAACGGAATCATTGTTAACCATCTTCCCGTTATCTTCATACAAGTATGATAAAATTATTGTATCGCCAATCCTCGGCTCATCAACATTCCCGAACTCTGACAGCAGTATCTGATCCGATCCAAGCTCTGCATATGAAAAAGAATGATCTGGGTCATATCTATTTGATAAAATGCTGTACTTATATCTTTCTACATCATACTCTGTGCCAATATCACCATCGCAATCTTCTACATCATCAGCTTTTATAATCTTTAACTTTAATAGCTTAATGATATTCTTATTTTTTAACGTTAAGAGAAAACCCTTAAATCCATTTGACTCGGACTGCAAAGATATCTCTTCCCCATCTGCCATGACCTGTATCAAAGAAACCGGATATTTAGGCATAGATCCTGACCTTGGCACTCCAGAGTCATCATAAAGACCTATTGACTCAAAGTGCGAAATACTGCCCGTTGGTTTCGATGACACTCTATCTATTAAATATGCATTTTCATGCATCAACCTATCTGTTGCTCCAGAGCTTCTTGTTCTAACTTCATCTGTAATTTTTACCGATATATAATTATCGCTTAAAATTTCTCCTATATGATTTTGAGCCTTATATAGCTCATCGGCCTGTGCGCTAACAACGTCTTTAATTATAGAATTTTCTAACGTATATAGGTGAGGTATGTTATCGTAGATTCTATCTCTAACTGGATTTAAATTCTCGGACCCTACGAAGAATATCTCTCTAGACCTATCATCATTTATGAGCCTAATGCCCTTCTCGCTTTTAAACGGAGCATTGCTTGAATCCACCATCTTGAGAAGATAAAAGTTTCCAGCAACTTGCGGCCTGGTCTTTAGAAGCGCAGATACGCCACTAATGGTAACCCCTAGAACCTCAAGGTCATCAACATTACCGCTTAAAGATTCTACAACAAAATTGTCAGACGCTATATTTTCTGATAATGCATCTGTAAAAATTATTCTTATCTCAGTACTTGACGGTACTAAAAAAGTCTTTGGTCTCAACGCCATATTAACTTATCCTGAATTTTTCTCTTGAAACTACCTCAAAAACAATTGTTCCTGGAGAAATGTATTGATTATCTAGAGCCTTTATAAATGCCTTTCTACCAATCTCTCCTGACTCATTAAATAAAGATATATTAACTGAGTCAACTCCGGAAATTGCAGTTGCAACAGAAATAATGTCAGAATAATCAACAATCGTACCTAACTTTGATGTGCTCAACAAACTAACCACCGAATTAGCAACATTTTCTACAACAGTAGTTGCATTACTTATTGCGTTATCATTTATAAGAACTGTTCCATATACATCAAGGCTCAACTCTGCAGCCTCCTTGACTAATACATCTGCGGTAATTGGCCTAACAGACTCTATTGCCCTTGAGGCCTCCGCTATAACTTTGTTCATATTGTATGATACTGTTATTCTCTCACCTTCTTTTGGCGACTCAAATGAATAGCTGGCAAAATATATCTCACCGCTTTGCGGCTGATTAAACGACTTAACCCCTATAGATCCAGATAAGTTACCAGAAGAAGTTCTGAATCCAGATGATACAAATATTCTATCTATTCTTCCAAATCTCTTATCTGTATAAGCTACCCCAGATTTTGAAAAGTATAGCTCCTCTATGTCATCAGAATTATATATCAAAACAGATATTCTTATAGTATCTCCAGAGCTTACGCTTATTGATGAATTATGCGGAGTTGACGGAAGAGCAAACTGATGATTGTATAAATCATCATCTATAATTGCATTCCCAATACTATATGTATTATCCAACACCGCTATCCCCAGTGTATCATAATCCTCATCCGGATCACCATTGGAGTCCAACACAGAGACCCTATCTACCCTGGCTATACTGACCGTATCCGGTATTTCCGATAACCCTAATAGATCTTTTATTTCTGACTTCAAAGTAACCTCAAAACCAGACATTGCAACACCGGCATCGACCTCAAAGACTGCCCTTGTCAGCGTTACTCCCGAAACCTTTATCTTTCCTGGCTTCAAAACATTTGACATCGTCACCGCCAACTGAGTCGGCCCAAACCTAACTATTGACGACAACTCTGAAGAATCTCCATATCCAAAATAAATAGGCTGACTGCTATTGTCATATGTAACAAACGATGAATCTAGCAAAAAATTTGAAACGCTGGATCCATTAATTGGCAAAGAATCTATTGATATATTCGGAAATATAGTATCTATATTTGCAACATATTTTACATAAACAGACTCTCCGGTCAAATACATATCTTCGACATCATCGTCTACCTCTGCGGCAGCCAGTATATCAGAAGAGGGAAGAGTTATAACTTTTTCTCCAAAAAACCCATCTGCTCCGTCTACATCAAATATCTCAACCTTATTATAATAAACTGTAACATCATCAACTAAAGTTGCAACAGACTCAGATGGCAAATATATAGTCCTTGAGCTAAACGATCCGTCGTCTTCTCTTGTGTTATATATCTCAAGTCCCCCGGAGTCTACTATAGATATTATATTCTCTATAACATCATCCGATGAATCTAGCTCTATGCCTACAACGCTCTGCCCGCCGCCGGATGTCACAGTATCTATGCTCGCCTCAACAGTCGTTGCCCTGTACACAGACAAAACCCGATCTACCTTGTAAGCTACATCTACCGTATATTCAATAAAATCATCTGTCTTTAATATCACAGATTCTTCCATAGATATTCCATTACTTGTTGCCCAGTCAACAACATCCGATTTTGAATCGTCTACAAATTGGTAAAAGCTACCAAACCCTCCGTAATCTATATATTGGTCAAAAACCTTTCTCCATGTGTAATCCACAGACAAAACATCTGCCGAGCTAGGAAGGCTTCTTCCTGATATCTCTATAACACCATCCATGTTAAGGCCCGTATCTTCATCTAGTCCTTGCGACTCTACCGAGTACACTTCGCCTGTTGTATTGTTTAGAACTCTAGAAACCTTTTTAATGGGGAAATGATTAAGCTGTATATAGTCTCTTCCCGAAGAGCTTACATTTGCATTTTCACTAGTTATTGATATATCTTGATATATACTGTACAAATCTTTAACATCTAAGTATCTTAATGCATCTGCGCTATTAAGATTATTTTTTGATATAACCTCTCCACTTACCTGCTTTTCTCCTGAGATAAAATGTAAATAATCAAACCCGAAAGGACTGCCTCCGGTATCTGGATTATAATCTTTTATTAACTCATAATTACCCGTAGTTATCCCGCTTTCATCAGTAGTTGCCTCCAGCAGCAAACCAGACTTACTACCAGATACGGACGATATTGTAGTTACAGGTTGGAGCGGAAAATTTCCAGTTCTAAATGCCAAGTACCTTCTCTCTTCCGATGTTCTTTCCATATCCTGGGTATCTTGCCCTAGAACTGTATCATTTCTTTCGTCAGATGCATCTCCAGATCCAGACATGTCTGTGTATATAAATGATTCTGTAATTTCTTCTAATGATTTGCCCAAAACATATATATCAACCTTTCCGCCTGTGCCGGAACTAATAATCCTGCTTGTGCCATCATTTGTCTCTATGGTTTCCGTTCCATCTCTGAGCATTAAAGAATTTCCTGGCTCAACAACTAGCGCGTCTAAAGCGCCCTCTGCCCCAAGTGCGGCACTCCTATATCCCGTGGAAGTTCCGGTATTTGCCCCGCTAAATATAGACAATATCCTTGATCTAAATGACGAGTCAACCTCGCGGCTTACCCCTCCGCTTATTGCCGTGAGATTAACAGCGCTTGCGTTAAACGGCAGGTCAGAGCTTACAATCTGTAACGATGCTATATTTCCTGACGTTCCCGGGCGTGTGGCCTGTACCGAAACCTCTATTGCATACTTGCTGCTAAGTCCTGCCAAATTCAAAGCTCTTCTCATTCTATTTGCGTTTGCAGAAAATCTACTTTTTTCCGCAGAAGACATTACATAGTTACCAATTACCTTGAACGACATTCCGTTCCTCGCCCTAACTGTGGTGCCATTTGCTATCGATATATCTGTAGTCAAAGAATTTGTCGCAAATACCACAATTCCAGTTGCTGCAGTACCTGAATTTCTAGAAACCCCAAAGTTTGCAGCAAGCCTGTCCAAGTCCCTGCCAACAGTTGTCGCCAATGACTGCTTCTCGGATACAAAAGAAATAGACCTGTATAACCTGTCTATTTGGTCTGCTTGAATGTCTACAAATAAATCTCTAGATACAGTTCCGGGCTTTGTATCCAAATTTGGCTGAGTAAGCTTTAGCCTCTCAATCATAGATGATACAATCTCACTAAATGTTCTGAATGAAGCCATTACTATGTCCCTAAATTAATCTTATTGTTACTGATTCGGTTATCTCTGAAAGCTCTTTTGTCAAAACAGAAATAAATATATTATATAATCTTGGGTCAGATATATCCCTCTCTACCTTTATAGACTTTATATCACAAATAACTTCTGCCGGAGAAAGAACCTGCCTTTTGGCCTGCGCCCTCTGGAGCGTAATGAGAACCTTTATTGCCGACCTAACAGACGCTTGTAAATCTATTTTCATTAAATTTGAATCTGTATAATGACCAACCCTAAGGGCTCCAATGGCGCTCCCATAGCTTT
>Ga0098061_1001329_pt1 | contig 11941 bp, 8 predicted proteins | sample 22_taG_FD_92579 | JGI IMG/M metagenome (GOLD analysis project Ga0098061, IMG submission 92579) | Marine viral communities from the Subarctic Pacific Ocean - 22_ETSP_OMZ_AT15343 metaG | ecosystem: Environmental > Aquatic > Marine > Oceanic | place: Subarctic Pacific Ocean | collected 2015-01-20 | reverse complement strand
TCAACGAATGGTGATTACAAAAATCTATCAAAAAATATTAGAGTTGAGATGACAGCTGTAGTTACCAATAAAGGTATAGACCCGTCAATCGTACCATTTGGTTTTGCCGCATTAGTAAATCCAATAGGGCCAAACCTTACTCCACCAAACCCAACATATGTATCAGCACAACAAATAAATAGTACTTATAATGCTAAAAAATATTGGGGATTGGATTTTGATTTCGCAACTACTGATAATCTTGAGTTCTTAGCTCCAACACCCGATGGGTCACCTGGTACAGTTGGTTCAGCATTCTACTTAGGAGATTATTCCCAAGAAGCAGGTGCTAACTGGCCCAATTCAACATCACCATATAGTGGTTCAATTGATTTAACGACTAATACGGGACTAGCATCTAAGAAATTTTTAGTTCCATTTCAAGGTGGGTTTGATGGATTTAAACCACATAGAACGGTTTCAACCGGCGCAGACATTGCAGGTGGAAACACCCAAGGGTGGGATTGTTCATCTGCAACAGCAACGGGAACAGTTGCATTTAGAAAAGCAATTAATGCAATATCTAATCCAGATGAGTTTGATATAAATATGTTAGTAATACCAGGTCTTATTCACAGACTACATTCATCAGTAACAACATTCGCTAAAGATATGTGCGAAGATAGACAAGATACATTCTATGTTATGGATGGATTTGATATAGATGACCCTATTTCAACAGCAACTAATGCAGTAGAAACATTTGACTCTAACTATGTTGCAACATATTATCCTTGGGTTAAGATTTTAGATTCAGATAAAAATAAACCAGTATGGGTTCCGCCATCAGTGGTTCTACCAGGTGTTATAGCATTTAATGACAAAGTGTCAGCAGAGTGGTTTGCACCAGCAGGATTAAGTCGTGGTGGTTTAACAACTGTTATAGAAGCTAAGACACGATTAACACGTACAGAGAGAGATGACCTTTATGAAGGTAGAGTTAATCCAATAGCAACATTTCCTGGACAAGGTGTAACTGTATTTGGACAGAAAACATTACAAGCCAAACCATCAGCATTGGATAGAATCAACGTAAGAAGATTATTGATAGCAGTTAAGAAATTTATCGCATCTTCTACTCGTTACTTGGTGTTTGAACAAAATACATCAGCAACAAGAAACAGATTCTTGTCAATTGTTAATCCTTATTTAGAATCAATCCAACAAAGACAAGGCTTGTACGCATTTAAGGTGGTGATGGATGAAACAAATAATACACCTGACATAATAGATAGAAACATTCTGTTAGGTGAGATATACTTACAACCAACGAAGACAGCTGAATTTATTGTTCTTGACTTTAACATACTACCAACTGGAGCAGCATTTCCAGAATAACTGAATATTTTTTAGAATGGTAATATTTATAATAAAGAATGAAAACAACAACGGAGAAATATAAATGGCACAGTTAATAGACCCGAATGAAATAATGTTCACATCGTTTGAACCAAAAACGGCAAATAGGTTCATTATGTACATAGAGGGAATACCAGCATATTTGGTAAAATCATCTGGAAGACCTGAAGTTACCAATGGTGAAATTCCAATTGACCATATAAATGTTAAGAGATATGTTAAAGGTAAAAGTGAGTGGACTGCAATATCAGTATCACTGTATGATGCAGTAGTACCATCAGCCGCTCAAGCTACAATGGAATGGGTAAGATTACACCATGAGTCAGTAACTGGTAGAGATGGATACTCTGATTTTTACAAAAAAGATATTACATTTAACAGTTTAGGTCCAGTTGGTGATAAAGTAGAGGAATGGACATTGAAAGGTGCATTTATCACAACTGCTAAATTTTCTGATATGGATTATGGTGGTGATGGTATTTCAACGGTAGATATAACATTAAGATACGACTACGCAATACTACAATATTAATTTCTGATTGATAAATATAAATTGAAAATTGAAACCTCAACGTTATGTTGGGGTTTTTTGTTTTATAAATAAAAATTTTAATATTTATATAAAGTTAACCAATAAGTTTTAAAAGGAGAAACATGAGTAAAGAGTTACAAGATGACTACAAAACTCCGATATCTAATGAAGAAATGATTCGTGTTGCAAAACAACAATACGAACAAAAAAAAGTATCTGAGTATAAATTCCCAACAGAGGTAATTGAATTACCATCAAACGGATTGCTATACCCGTCAGACAACCCATTATCAAGTGGTCGTGTTGAAATGAAGTATATGACAGCAAAAGAAGAGGATATTCTAACTACATCGTCATATATTAGAGATGGTTCAGTTTTAGATAGACTATTTAAATCATTAATAGTTGGTAATGGTGAAGGTATACCGATTAGATATAATGATTTAACAACGGGTGATAAAAATGCCATTATGATAGCCGCTCGTATATTGGGTTATGGTAAAGATTATGAGGTTGAGATATTTGACCCATTTTCAAACAACAAACAAATTGATACTATTGACTTGACTCAGTTTGAAAATAAACCATACGATTCATCAAAACAGATAGAGCCGAATAAAAATGAGTTTGAGTTTATATTACCACATTCAGGTCGAAAGATAACATTTATGGTTATGACTGAATTAGTAGATAAACGAATAAAAAAACAAAACGATGCTATCATAAAAAGAAATCGTAAGTTAAAAGATAGTACATCTCGTGAATTGACTACACGACTTAAAAATATTATTTTATCGGTTGATGATGATTATGAACAGAAAGTTATAAATCATTTTGTGGATAATGAATTATTTGCATTAGATTCTAAAGCACTCAGAACATTTGTTAACGATGTCACCCCTGACATTGACCTTACTTATGAATTTGTATCTGAAGAGACTGGGGAAAGGGGGGATATGTTGTTGCCAATGGGCACTTCCTTTTTTTGGCCTAAAACCTGAATATAGACAACAGTTACATTCTAATATTTTTGACTTAATATATCATGGAAATGGTGGATTCACCTTTTCAGATGTATATAATATGCCAGTATGGGCTAGGAAGTTTTATATATCTAAAATAGTTGAATTTAAACAAGTACAGAAAAAAGTTTACGAAGAGCAGAATAAAAAAATAAATAGAAAGTCGAATAGATAAAGATACCCAACACAAATGTTGGGTATTTCTATATTTATAGTATATAAACTAAAAGGAACATTATGTCAAAAATAAAAAAATCAGAACTTAAAGAACGGTTACTATATGCAGGAATCAATGAAGGTATGATTGATGATTTAATTTCTGCAATCAATAAGTTCAAAGACAGAGCTAAAGCAAAAAGACTACTGAAAACTGTATCTGATTTGGAAAAGAAAAAACAAGCTGCACAAAAAAAACAACTAGATATTAAAAAATCAGTTGATGATTTCATAGATTCGCAAGAGGATGATGATGAAAGCGAAAATTTAAGAAAGTTATCACAAGCACTTGGTACATACTATTCACTTAAAAAATAAGGAATAAGTCATGGCGGATGACGATAATAAAAAAAGGTCACAACAAGAGGAATTACGAAAGTTAGAGGCTGAACGTCTTAAAAATATGAAAGAGCGTGAGGCTCTACTTCAATCTGAAGTCAATATAACCAATGCATTAATCAAATCTGCAAAAGATGGGTTGGAAACTCGTGGTCGTAAGACTGCGAATATGAAAGAAGCTGTCAATATTCAGAAAGACCTTTTAAATACATTGAAGGGTGAACAAGATATTTCTGTTAAATTACAAGAAACAAGTAATACCATTAATGATTTATTAATGTTAAAAATCAAAGCAGGTGATACGTTAAAAAAACAAGACGAAGACCGTATTGATAAATTAATAAAAACACTTTCCAAGACCGAACAAATGGTACAAGCTCAAAAAGAACTTGCAGAGGTGGCCAAAGAAGAATCAATGTATTCTAAACTATCATCAGAAGCTAAAGAACAAGGGCTATCGTTACTTGAGTCAAGTGGGGGTGCTGTTGGTAATTTGATAAGTGGTTTGGCCAAAGGTGGTGGGTTGGTTTTTTTATTCCAACAAACATTCAGTTTTGTAAAAGGTATGTATGATGATTTTGTAAAATTTAAAAAAGAAATGGGATTTACAGTTGGTGAAAGTGCTAAATTTAAAGCAAACATAGCTGGGGCATATGCTCAATCCAACTTACTAACAATGTCATTCGAAGAATTGGAAGACGCTGCCATAGAAATCACTAAACAGACGGGTATAATGGCAACTTCAATGCAAACTGCATTAGTTGCACTTCTCGTACAAAAGGGTGTGACTGCTGATGTTGGAATTAATTTAGGTAGAATTTTAGAACTTCAAGGTACAACTGCAACTTCACTAACTCAAATTGTAGATAAAACAAAAGAACAATTAAATGCAAATCGAGCAATCGGTAATAAAATATCAGATACATCTACTGCATATGAAATTCTAGCCCTAAATCAATCAAAACTATTATTTGCATCCGACAAAGAAAAAGAAATATTAATCAAACAAGGATTGGAGTTAAAAGCTAGGGGTTTTGATTTAAAAGAATTGAATAGAATTAAAAAAGGTGGCTTAGATATAGAAAAATCTATGAGGGATGAGATGAAACTAAGACTCATCACTGGTAAAAAAGTAAATATGAATGCATTAAGAAATGCACAATTATTTGGAACTGAAGAGGATATTGCTGCGGCACAGTTGGATTTACAAAAACAAATAGGTACAGAAAAATTTAAACAATTATCACAAAATCAAAGACTATTTGATAAGACTGCTGATATGATAGGTCAATCATCAGAAACATTAACAAATCAGCTTGCAATAGGAATGCAACAAGAAAAAAATATAAAAAACCATGATAAAATTGTAAAACAACGAGAAGACCGTGCGCAACTGAAAGAACAAGTGCGTCGTATGTCAGGTCCAAAATACGCACTAGGTGGAGTTTTACAAGGTAATTCTCATACAAATGGTGGAATACAAACGGTCTTTGGTGAATTAGAAGGTGGGGAAGCTATAATAAATAAAAAAAGTACCAAACTTTTCAGACCCATTTTGTCAGAAATTAACGCCGCCGGGGGTGGTGCGTCTTTTGCAACTGGAGGAATTACTAATGCTGGTATGAACCTTGATGGTTTAATAAGTGAAATAAAAGGTTTAAGAAAAGATATCCAAACACAACCAGTAATGATTAATGTGGATGGGAGAGTGGTTTCAGCAATAAGTAAAGTACAGAAACAACAAAATAGTGTAAGAACAACTGGATATGGGAGATAAATAAATGGCTTTAAAAGATTTAAAATCAGACTTATCAAAATTTAGGATGCCAAAGAAAGACCCTTTGGTAAACAAGAAACGTGAACCTTTAAAGAAGAAACAAAATCAAACTCCTTTAAGTTCAATGTTAAAGTCAAGACCTAACTTAGAAGCATCAGACAAGACACCTACTAAACAAGGAACTAAAGTAAATAAATTTGATAATTCATCTAACTTTTTAGGAGAAACAAATCCAAGTACGTTTGATAATTCATCTAACTTTTTAGGAGAAACCAATCAAACATCAATGGATAATTCATCTAGATTCTTAGGAGAAACTTGTCCAAATACATTTGATAATAGTTCTAAATTCTTAGGTGAAACAACGCCAAAACCCGTAGATTTCTTCACAAATGATAAAGCAACTGGATTTACGTTTAACTTTAATAATGTAGACACTACAAAATTTGTTGGTGTAAATCCAAGTAATACAATTTTTGATTCAACGAATTCTCTATATAGTAATTTCTTAAATAGTTCAAGAGGGATAAGTTTTTCAGCCGGATATGATGGATATAAACCAATAGGTTCTTATACGGGAGATACACAAAGATATAACCCTGATATAAAATATTCTACCGATTCTTTTAAGGAATTGGCGATACCATCAAACGGTATACTTACCGGACAAGATGGAACGGGATTCCTTAATCACTATTGGGGAACTCGTGCAATACATTCATGGAATAATGGTTTTACAACTTTCAGACCGGGTTATGGTAGTTTTAAATTCAATTCTGCACTACATGCACCTCAATATAGTGGCCTAAACCCAGGTAATGATTTTCATTATACTACTGATACACATATACCAAAATTAAAACAAGTTGATAGGGGTTTATTACAATTACAAGATGGAACTGGTTTTATAAACGACCATTGGGTTACACGAGCAGCAAATGCATTTTACGCAGGTATAGGATTTAGACCAGGTTATGCAGACCTAAAATTTTCTATTGGTGATTCCATACCAGCACCACAATATAGTGGTCTAAACCCAGGTGATGATTTTCATTATACTACGGAACAATCAAGATTATCATTAAAACCAAAATTAAAACAAGTTGGTAGAGGGATACAGAACTTACAAGAACCAACCTTTATTAAAGATTTATATGATAGAGATGTAAATTTAGCTAAATCTGCTTTTCCAGAATTTAATTTTAAATTTAGACCTGGTTATCAAAATTTTAAATCAAGTGATTTTATAGCAGAGTCAAGTCCAAGATTTAACTATGGTAGTGGTTATACAACAGATACGAATGCAGGAATACCAGAATTAACGGATTCAAGTAATAATATAAAGAATCTATCGCCATTTAATAATTACTATAATAAGTTTAATCTAAAAGATGATTCGTATAATGTAGGTTCTTTGTATAGTGCTTTGGCCGGTGAACTGAACAAAGCTCTCGACTACCTTGATTTGGGTCAGATACCCACACAAATAATATCAGGTCACCCCTTAATGTTAAGTGGTATTCAGAAAAAAGATGGTGAACCAGAACGTTACGGTCAATTTGGTCATACACCTAAAGCTTTAAAAACTTTTGATGATGGGTATATTAGAGGTGGTGTACTTACATCAACCGCCAGAGCCGCAGTGGATTTTTTACGAATAGGTAGTTGGTTAACATCAACAAAAGGTCTTATGTGGTCTGGTAGACAAGTTTTACAACAAAATACAAACAAATATGGTAAAGCTTGGACACCAGTCGGACTATTAGCTGCAGTAGGTGGTCAACATTTAGGGTTGCATGCACAGAGACCTGGATTAATACCATTACTTGATGAAACTTTTTATTATGGAAACAAAGCTAAGAGACTTGGTGATGATATAGATTTTATGTATAAAAAATTATCAATGATTGCGTCTGGTGACAAAAAAACTGGTGGTGGGTTATCAAAAGTTGTAAAGTTTATTAGTAAGATACCAATCATTGGAAACGCCATAACGGGATTAGACTCTTGGAAATTACCACAATTTGGTGGTTTTAATTCAGTATATGGAGTTGGATTCACCGCAATCCGTAGAAATAATGATTATAATACATTTTCCAACACGGGAAAATCACATGCGGCAACTGTAGCCGCACCGAAACCTAAATTACCAACCGCCGCGGGTAAGGGAGCAAGTCTTGCAGATGCAGGAATGAGTATCGCGGGGCAAACGGGTACAGCCGTTATGCCGGTTACCCCTGGTGGCAACAGTAGTGAGTTAGCATATACACAAAAATTTAATCCGTTTTCTAATCCAATTGTAGACACTCCAGTTGCAAAATACTCACCAACCCCAGACGATACAGACTATATAATTAACGAGAAAAGTGTTCCGAAAGACCCGGTCGGAAAAATGACTTTTGGTCTTGCGGGCCGTAAAGGTGATATTAGTGGTTTACCATCCATTAGTGGTAAAGAAAAATCTGACCAACTTACCCCATCAATTTTAATAGATGATTACGAAACAATTTCATATGGTAAACTACCAGAGCGAAGAAGCGGGGAAACTACACCTAAAGACTTCAGAGTCTTAAAAATGGATGAACAGACCAAAAAAGACTTTGAAGACAACAATGGTTATGATAAATTCAATTTAGATACATCTGGAGACCGCGGAATTCAAATGGGTAATCCTGGTAAAATCCGTACAGGTACAACTAAAGGTAAATGGTGGGGTGTTGATACAAAGGATAATGATGGTATGCATAATCGTGTTAATGCATTAGAAGTACATGATGATGACGATATCGCAAACAGTTCCAATGATATAGTACATCTATGGTTTAAGGGTGCTAGTAAATATGCACAATTCAGTGGCACTGTTAGTGGGATTAATGAGTCATTTAATCCATCATGGGAAGGTGTAAAATATAATGGTAGAGCCGACAGTGCTTTCAAATATTCATCCTTTTCAAGAACCTTAAATTTTAATTTTAATGTTATAGCAACATCACGAGTGGAAATGGTGCCGATTTGGAATAAATTACAGCACTTGGCCAGTTTAACTATGCCCGAATACCCAGAAGATTCAAATGGATATAGGGGTAATTTAATAAACTTTAGATTGGGTAATTTATATTATAATCAACTAGCATTCATAACTTCATTAACATATACTATGCGGGATGATATGTCATGGGAAATATCACCAAGAGGTTCTGATAATGATACATTTTTAGGTGAATTACCAAGGGGTATTGATGTTAGTATAGGGTTACAGATATTAGATGCAAATCGTGCACCATCGGTGGGTAGTAAGTTTTATACTTTCAATAGTGACAAATGGGATAATATATCTGATACAAACACACAAAATCAAAATGAATCATTCAATGGTACACCAATTACGACATAAAATACTAAATAATTATGAAACGATATAATAATATAGACATATTAAAAAATAAAAATGGTAATAGATATTTTAAGACAGTTAAATATCCTATTATCGAAAAAAGTACCAGAGATTTATATATTGTAGGTAAACAAGGTGACAGGTTAGACAATCTTGCCCATGTTTATTATAAAGACACCACTCTTTGGTGGATTATAGCAAGAGCAAACAATATTGGTAAAGGTGACTTAACTGTACCAATTGGTAAACAAATAAGAATCCCACTAAACTTTAACAGTATAGTACAAGAATACAGAGCATTAAATAGATAATAGTTATGATAGATTTAAATCCACGATTCCCATCTGATATAGCAGATACACTCGATGAAAGAAAATCTGCAGTAGAAAATGCTGAACAAGATTGGTACTATGGAAAGTATGCTTATTTTAAACTAATGGGTACGTTACGTGATAATAGTATATCTAAAGATAATGAATCTGATAGTGTTTTTTCAAAAATACCACTAAGTAACGTTATGTCAATAAGTAGTGTACCACAACCTGGTGAGTTATTCGTCTCTACTGGATATTTAGATTCATTTCATACAGACACTGTTGATATAAGAACATTAAAACCAATAATAACATCAGCTAATATAAATTCAGAAACTGGTGCAGATATTGTAGATAGTGCCATTTCATCGGTTGATATACAATTTAAGGTATACACCAAAGATGACCTAGACGAGGTTGAAAAAAACTTTTTTATACTTGGCGCAGAGGCCACCGTAAAATTTGGATGGGTTGGTGATAATACTGGTAATCCGGCCAATGAGGGTTCGATTGATATTAATATATACAATTTTGGATTTACAATGAATAATGATGGTTCATTCGATTGTAATATTAAAGGATTAACAAATAATGCATCATTCATAGATTCACAAACTATATCAAAGATGTATAAACTGAGTGATGATGAAAAAGCAACAATTGGTAATGATGGTAATAGTGCAACACTACCACAAAAACTAGAAGCTTCTGCAAAATTAGCATTCAAAGTGGTAACACCTACTGGTGTTTCTGCGGGGCCGAGTATGGGCCCAAGTGATATTGCAGAGGCTACCACCCCAGGTAGTAGTCCAAATATTCCATATTATATGACAAGGTTTACGGAGAAACCAATGAATAATGATGGAAGTCCAACACCAACACCATTTTATTATGTAAAATTTAAAGATTTAATAGACTTTATACAACATGGAAGTAAACAAGATTTTGAATTCCATACGGAGTTCGATAATATAAAATTTGGGTATCCAACTACAACATCAAGTCCTAGTCCTGGTTTCTTAACAACTATTCTAAATGCAGTAGGTGCAGGATTGGGGTCTGCAGACCCACGTAAATATATACTACCAGGGTCGTATGCTAATTACGGTGAAGATGTCAGTGGTGGTTTTGGTAATAGGGCTAGCAAACTTAAATTTTCAAATACAATTGAAAATATATTAATATCAATTGATACAGTAAATAGATTATATAATATAGTAAGTAGAGATGTTGAATCTAATAGAAAGGGTGAGTCACCAAATCCACCAACAACTATAAAATTAATTAGAAAACTTTCAGAGGAAATTTATTATTTTACAGGTGGTCAGATTGATATTCAAACTACACCAGATGGTGATGGTGTTAATTTTTCTAAAAAATATATCATATTTAATAATGCGGCTGTAAAACTATTACCACCACCCGGGCCGTATGAATTTTCCGTTTTAAACAAAAATAGTATAGTTAGGGATATTAATATAGTAAGTGATTTTGATGTAGAGTTAAATATGCTGATGACCGTTGGAAGGGCCCAGCAAGGCGAATTTAACATAAAACCATTACAAAAACTATATGGTGATTCGACTACGAACCCACAAGGAATACCAGATATATCTCGTACGAGTGAGGCTAAAATAAGTTCAATTCAAACAAATATGATGGACTTATATTATTCTATTAATAAAGATGGAATTAATGACAATAAAGCAACTCTACTTGCAGATTTACAACGGAAATATTTAATTGGTGAATCTGATTCATCTGCAGTTTTACCTTTTTATTTAAAATTAACTGTAAAAATAGATGGTATTCATGGTATACCATTTTTAGCACCAATTACAACAGATAGATTACCAACTACATATCAAAAAGCAGGAGTTCATTTTTTAGTAATCGGCGTTGAACATTCATTTGATGGTGATGGTGGTTGGGAAACTACTTTAAATACTGTAATGAAATTAAATTAATATAATGGATAAAAGAAGACGTGCATATTATACAAAAGGACAAATAACTAAAGGTTTGATAACCGATGGTGGTCAATATATGTTAGTTGATAGAACTGAGTATATTGGTCAGTATCATGTATATACAACTGGTGAAGTATTTACACAAGCCTCATTTGTTGATGGTGTATCAAAAAAATTAATACCATATGTTGATTTACAAGATGTATCAGAACTTGGAGTTGATTTTGAAAGAAACTTTGAATATGATAATATAAAAAGAGTAACCATAAACGAAAGTAGTACACCAAACCCAAAATCCGTACAACCCACAGATAAAGATATGATATATGGGTATATGGTAAGACTGTTTGCCCAAAAAGTAAATGATGAGGATGTTTTAATAGAAATAAATCAAGACGATATTAAAAAAGCTGATACTCCAGAAGGTTTGGATACTAACCTATATAAAATCTTTTCATTAAGATGGAAAGTTTCAGGTCCTATGAATGATGTATTGGATTCACAAGGGAATATCAAAGAATCTGGTATCATAGACACCAATATAAGAACGATAGCGTTAAAATCAGAGACATACCCCGCCTTAAAAGACTACCTTACAGATTACACAGAATTTTCCTAAATTTTAACATTTTTAACAAAATTTTAACATAATAAATTAGGAATTCTCACCAGAATTTCGTATCTTAGTACTGTAAGAGATTGTTAACCATATAATATATAAGTTATGCACAAACCGTTTAATCCAACCCACATCTATAAAAGAGCTATGGCAATCGTGGGTTATGATGTAATTGAAGACGCATTCCCAACTGATGATGGGTTGTGTCACACCACTGCTGTAGTATTATCCCTAGAAGATATAGTTGGAGAATATGAAGATTATGGCGATTCGTTTGGTTCTTCAGACGAAACATTTGTAATAAAATCATTTGTAGATAATATGTTGATATATTCAGAATTGAATAATAAATATAAAACT
>Ga0098061_1001327_pt1 | contig 11951 bp, 16 predicted proteins | sample 22_taG_FD_92579 | JGI IMG/M metagenome (GOLD analysis project Ga0098061, IMG submission 92579) | Marine viral communities from the Subarctic Pacific Ocean - 22_ETSP_OMZ_AT15343 metaG | ecosystem: Environmental > Aquatic > Marine > Oceanic | place: Subarctic Pacific Ocean | collected 2015-01-20 | reverse complement strand
GGACAGAATTCGCCTTGAGGGGGAGTGATTCAACCGTGCTTGGCTTCTTCTTAAGACCCAACCGTTAGGGATGGAGTTCACCTCAGATGAGAAGCAATTCATCCTCACTACAATCATGAAAATGATGACTTCCGGGGATATGTTGATGGAAGAAGAGGCCGAGATGCTCTTCAATCAGTATACCAGACTCTAGGCTCCCATAGTGGTGCCTGTCGAAGAGTTTTGCCTTGCTAGGCTCCTAGTTTCGTTGGCCATTTGTTGACTTGCCATCTGTGCTTGGTTTTTCTGGTCATTCACCGTTTTCATGGCGTCCCATGCGGTACCCATCGGACTCTTGTCTCCTCCTGCTAGAAGGCCACTCAATTTTCCTCCTAGACCCCCTAGTTTGCCTGCTGCTCCTTGGAGGAGTTTCTTGCCTCCTAATCTAGCAGCCAAACCGCCTAGTAATGGGAGGATTTTCTCCACATCATCAGAGGTAGGAGATAAGACGGCTACGTCGCTCACGATAGGCCGTAGTAACGCAAACTAATTATGGTGTCGCTTTAAGTGGGGTATAGGTGGGCGCCCGCCGTGAGTGGATTTGAACATGCATTTACCTTTCTCAAAGGTCAATTCGGGGGTAAAGGGAAGTCATATATCAGTGAGCGCCCTAGAAAGGTGGCAAGAGCCAAGGTTCAACGCCTCGCTCGTAAAGTTCAGACAGACAAAACCAAGAAGAAGTACAAGCGAAACCTCGATAGGGGTAATGTGCGTCCGAGGATGCGTAGGCAGACCGGGCTTGTTCGTGTAAGTAGGAGAAGATGAGGAAATGAATAGCCCTTTTGAGTTCTCTTGGTTGGTATTGAAGGCTTGGTATGATGAGGAGCATCCATCAGGGTTTGGACCGGGCGAGGAGGGTCATGACCCTAAGGCGTCCGAGAATATCATGCCTTCAGAAGAGCATATGCATTACATGCCCGCAGATGATAATGAGGAAAGCATTCGTGATAGCATTATGATGGAGCATGATGACCCAGAGATGGCTGAAATGGCATGGCAGCATTGGGTGCATCAAAACACAGATAGAGGTGAATTTATTCCTGAGTATTCTCAAAGGAACCCAGTAGAGGGAGGATTTATGTCCGAAGATAAACGAAGTGGAAATGATGAGGGTGCTCCAGCCCCTCCGGTAAAGGTGATTTGATGCCTGATAAGAAGAAAGGTGGTTTTGCGCTCGTCATTTCCGTTGGAGGTAAGCCTCCCAAGAAGCCAGAGGACACCGCTGACTCTAATGTGAAGAAGGCTCCTATCCCAGAAGCAATGACTTATGGCGATACTTCTTGGAGGGAACATCCTCTTCACGGAAAAGAAGGGTATGAAGAAACCTCAAAGGGGTTTGGTGACCCCACTAGACCTTTTGGGAGGGAAATGCCACCCGGCGGCCCATTGATAGAGCCGTTATCCAATCAACCTGCAGGTGAAGGAAAACAAGTTAATTTGAAAGAGCCAAAAGAGCAAATGGACTTCCTTTTCGATGCTGGTGGGAAACTAGAGCCTAATATTGATGCCGAGAAACAAAGGGAACTCTCGCAAGCGTTAGCAGAGAGTGGTCCAGAACGACCAAAAGGAGCCGTGCCGAACATGGAAGACCCTAATACCCTTCAAGAGGGGGAAGAATCTCCTGAGCCCGAACTACCACCTAAGCCCGGTCAAGAGACTTTTCCCTCTTTCCTCGAGGGCCTTCAGAATAGGTTGGGTGTTGGAGCAGCCAAACCTGTCTCTCCAGACCAGAGACCCACTGGCTCTTGGATGTCGCCTTCCTCTACTCAACGATTAGCGACCAACCAGCCTCCGAAGAACGTGTTTACGTTGTCAGAGGACGTTTTCGAAGTCGCTTGGCAGTTGTTGAAAGCGGAATGGGACACAGAACGAGGAGTGTTCACCAATCCGACTCCTAGTGTGGACGCTCTCAGGGAGAATCTCATGGCTGCGCTGAACTCACCTCCAACAGAAGACGAGGACGACCCCCTCACCGCTCCCACCAATCCCAGACCCAATTCCCCAACCCCCATGGGTCAGGAGGATATGGTCAGAGAGGGCGGGGACGACTTAGATGCTAGGCTAACGCAGATAGCGGCTGAACTTGGTCGAAGGGCTGAAAATAAACCGGGAGTCACTCCAGATTCAGCAGGTGACAATCCGATGTTCAGATACCTTCGTCCCGAGTTAGAGCAGATGCAAGCAGACACAGAATCCGAGATTGGCAGGCGCGATGAGAACAAAGAAGCGCGAAGGGCGGTAAGACGAGGGGTCTGAATGCCCTTCAATAACCCCATTGAGGCATCTTTTCGTCTATTAAAAGAGCGAAAGTCCCCAGAGGCTTTCAGGCACAAGTTGGAATACGATACGAAGTACGAGTCGAGCCCGGACAGGGTAAAGTACCGTGGGGAGTTGAATCGAGAGAGGAGACGAAGAGGCATCTATGGCAGCGGTGATGGCAAGGATGTCAGCCACACGGCAGGTGGGGGATTAACGCTGGAAAGCGCACACTCCAATCGGGCTCGGCACTTCAAGAACAAGGGAACGTTAAGACCAGTTGCTGTGAAGAAGTCAAAGCAGACCACTTTGCCTGAGTTTGACCCCGGAACTATTAGAGAGGCGCACAGCGAGAGCAATCTTCCATCAATAACAATGGGGGTCAAACCGGGAGCGGAAGATATGGAGAGAGGAGAAGCCGAAAAGAGGAGTAATGACTTACTCGCTTTGCTCGGTCAATCGGGTCTTAGTTCCATTATCTCAGGAGAAGGGGGGTCTAAGTGGACTAAGGAAGGGGAAACCGAGCCATCCTTTACCCTTCCTAATGTAACTCCTGAACAAGAGATAAGACTTCGAGAACTAGCGAAGGTTTTCGGTCAACAGGCACTCATGTATACGGGTGGGAAGGGCCCTCCTTCTTTCAAAGACCCAGAAGGTAATGTGACTCAAGAATATGGTGATAGTAGAATTACGACAGAGGAACCCGAGTATTTCACTAATTATCCCGGTTCCAATTTATATCAAACTCTGATTTAGGTAGTCTTTGGTGCAAACCATTATCATGTCCCCTCCTGTGGCCTACACAGAGGTCAATGATATGAGCAGCCAAGACCCTAGTGACAAAAGCGAGATGAGATTGACAGGTTTGATACTCACACAATCGGTGCTAATCGGTGCCGCTGTTGGTATCTATGATGCAGGAATATGGCTTCCGGGTGGTAGTGAAGCGGGTTATTGGGTTAATGGGATGACTTATGCTATGGGAGCATTGGCCGTCCAAATTTTGGCTTATTATCTCTTCAAGATGTTCTTCGAGGAGCAGATGCAAGATAAAGTGAGGATATCTGAGATGCAACGACAGAGAGATTATCGCTTTAGGGAACAGCAATTTGGTTATGACAAGCGTCGAGCGGATATGGAATTGAAGATGCAAGAGATGCAATTGGAGAAGGAGTTGTTGTGGATGCAACAGAATCCGGGTCAAATCCCACCAGCATATACTGATGGCCCAGTTTCTGGTTTGGGAGTAGATTTAGGTTATACTGGACCGCCTACTCACGTTGCTCAACATACTACCTCCCCTATGAGTATGGGGTTGGATACCATTGTACCATCACAGGAAGTACCAGTTGCTCCTCGAACACTTGAGCCATCACAGAAAGTCCCAGTGAAATTGAAGAAGGACGGAACTCCAGACTTAAGGTATACGAAGAATCAATAATCGGAGTATGTTGGGGTTGAGTGATGGGACGCATCTTTAAGACTCCGAAAGATGACTCAGTCGAAGAAACTCTTCGTGCTATGCATCTTGCTAATACGGTAGATAACACATACGAATGGGGTGTTGGCTGGATTAGGACGGTTCTTGCGGGGGTTGCTGCTGCTTTAGCAGTTAGCGCTATAGAATCAAATTCCGATTTTTCTCTTTGGGGTTGGACAGTTGAGTGGGCTTATAGACAAGCAGTGGACTTTGCTGATTGGATTTACAAAGGGATAGAATCGAAGGTCTGATTCATGGTCGGAATGGGGAGCGTCTTGATAGGCGTCGCCTTGTATGGCAAAAATCTCTATAACTCTTGGCGACCAAGAAAGGTAGGAATCTATGGGGGTACCATGGTAGGTAAGACCACTCTTGATAGATATATGACCACTCCGGGCGAGATGGAAGAAATAGGAGAGGATGATAGGACAGAGCATTTCAAATTGATAACACGATATCTGTTACCAAAGCCGACTCGTAAGCGAATTGCTTGGCAAGGGGAGAAAAGGGTTGTGTATTCTGCTGATATTGGAGGGCAAGAGAGGTTTTGGAATCTTTGGATTGATGATATGGTCTCTAGGCAGTGCGAAGTGATTCTCTACATGTTTGATGACCGTGCTTTTAGAGGTGGACCAGATAGTTTGGACCAAATTGCTGGTTTTACATATCTAGTTGATTCATTGATAAACAGACAGTACAGATATAGGACTTTGAAGAGTCGTTGGAAAGGGAAGAGGTATTCACCTCGTCTCCTCATGCTTGTAGGAAATAAGGCTGACAGGTTCTTCGACAAGAAGGCCGCTGAGTTGTGGCAGCAAGGTAGAATAGGGGAACACAAGATTTTCGACCCTTTCCGTGATGACCTCATTAGATTGCAAAAAGCGAGACTCCCGACAAAACGTGCTTTCATGGCAACTAGGGTGGGTTGGAACGTAGAGGCAACCATGATTGAATTATTGACCACTTGAGTGACCTTTTTGGAGTAGTAGGGTATCGGATACACATGGCGCGGGGCAAGACGACTACTGCTTTGGTCCCCACTGGGGGTGGGAGCAACTCATTGAGGACCACTGTCCCTATGTGGATTGTGCAGCAGTTTGATTTAGTGGCCGGAAGTAAGTTAGAATGGAGTCTAACAGCGAAAAATGGCACAATGACTATTCACGTAGCACCTTTGGAAGATTAAACATGGTATTGGACATACCGGACAATATGTATCGCACGATAACGAGAGCGCCTATAGTACAGCAGTCATTGAGCGGCTTGAACGAAGCGGCTATGATGGCACTTGCTCAACAGGGAAATCCCAATTTTAATGCTGCAGCGATTTTGGAGCAAGCCACGGCGCAACAGCAAATGCAAAATATGGCAATTCATCAGAATCTCGAGGTTCCGAAGGTAAACTTCTATCCTAGCAGACATGCTGACCCAAGGAAAGCAAGGAGGCAAGACATAAAGCAGGCATATAAGTTGCTTAGACCGACTAAACGCTCGTTATTCGACCCTCGTAGATGGGCTTGGAGCAATTATAGATACAACAAGGATAGTGGTATGTGTGTTGTCGATGGTTGTGATTGCAAGCAACTCATAGAGTTCGATAATCTCTATGCTAGGATATCTGATGAAGAGAGTGGTCGTAGTCTTTGGGAGATGTATTGGCAGAATCCCATTTCAGGCGAGACAGAGGCTTTCCTCGCACGCACAGGAGTTACTAGTGGGAGGGTGATGCGAGGGACTTACTGTCCAGAACATCTCCATCTCTATCATCTCCTTTGCAAGTGGGAGAGTGAGCAAGATAAGGAAGACGAACTTAAGCCGGGACGCTTTCGAGATAAGATGAAGAAAGGTGTCAGTATAGTCACAGTTCCGGTAAGTGCAATACAGGGCAAGGAGGTTACTGTACCAGAACTAGTACAAAAGTACGAGTCATTTTTCCAAGAAATTGAGAAAGACGCCAACAAGACCAAGGGAATAAACGTCTGGCACGTTCCTAATCCTGAGACTGGCCTTAATGATATTACTATGATACAATTTGATATGAGGATGTTCCAGAAAGAAGTGCAAGAACAGCAAGTGGCAGCACAACAGGCCTTCAATACGGTTCTCAACCAACAGGCTCAAACACTTACACCCGCTCCGGTAGTACAGTCACCACCAACAATGGTGCCGCCAATAATACAACAGCCCGTAGCAACAACAACAACAGAAGTGATACAATGAGCCTAGGTCTTGCGAATTACAATGCTACTCCACAAACTAATACTCTTAGTTTAGGTGCGGCGTCAAATGGGTTCGGAGCACCATCGCCCTATGGTGCACCTCAGCAATACAATACTGCTTATGGGGGCGCTTCCCCTTTCACTACTGGGATATTAGGAGGAGCAGGGGTTTCTCAACAACAGTATGGAGCGCCTATAACTCCCCCTTCAGAGACTGAGATTCTAGCGGCTATGCTTGGTACCATCCAGCCGATTGACAGATTCATTATCAGTCAGAACATGCCTGTGTTCGTAGAGATGCTCTCTAACATAACCACTTTCTCGCTTCTAAACGTCCTCAAGAATTGTACTTTTACTGTGGATGACGAGGGTACCATGGCTTTGGAAATTACCAGTCTACCTAGTGACCTTCAAACTTTGAGTGCTGAGAATATAATTGCTCAACTCAATAGTCTACAGAGTACTTCTATGCAAATCATACAACAAGCGGAGCAAGAAAGACAACAAATTTTGATGATGGCCGACCAATCTATGATGCAGGGGATGCTCGGTGCGGCTATGACCGACCCCGGCATGATGGAGAATGCAGGTCAAGCAGTCGGTGGTATGTTCAACAGAGCAATATTCGGGAGGCCTTGAGATGATGGGTGGTAGCGGAGGAAATCTAGTCCCAAAACAATTTGCTGATATTTCTCTCAATCTAATGGCTCCGAAACATAGCGTTATCATAGACATGATTATGATTCAACTCATAAGTTGTATTCTAGGCGGTCTTTTCATCTTGGTTTTCAAGGGTAGCGACATAAGTCAAACCGATGCTTCCTTGTTCATGATAGGTATCTTCGGTGCTGCTATGCTCTTGGGTACTGTTTACACTCGGATTAACCGAATGTAGAACATATAATGCGACAACATTCATTTGGTTGCTGTGACTCCGACTTTATATGGCCGAGCGAGAGCAAGTTGTCAAGAGGTCCTGCGCCTTTTGTCAAAGTGACCAACGTGTGGCCTTAGAAGGGGCCTTATTGAATGGGGAAATGTCTCATAAAGAAATGGATAAGGAAATGAGTTGGAGAGCCAATACCAGTGATAGGCACTATCGAAATCACATGGGTGACTATCATATGGCAGCCAATCCTTCTTGTGTGATATGTACTAATGACCAGAGAGGGGATTTGGAGACTGCTTATTTCGAAGGGGAGTTGGGAAGTGAAGAAATAGCGGAAATGCTGGGTTGTGCAGAGACTTCAGTATACAACCACATGAAACATCATTTCCAACCATTAGTCAAGAGGGCTGCTGCGGTTGAAGTTGCAATAGCATTAGGGCAGGAGATGCGTGTTCTTCGAACTAATGTCGAGAGGCTTAATGATAAGTTTAACGAACTCATGGAAGACGGAAGTGTTCATGAAGATGGTTTCATCAAAGATGCAGTTACTCTTCACAAAGAGGTCAGAGAGAGCATCAAGGATTTAGTCAAATTAGATGAGAAGTGGGGACCGGAAAACGAAGGCACACAGATAAACCAGACAATCAACATACTCAAGGTAGAACTAGCCAAGGAGAGTCCTGATAGTTGGAAGAGAATCAAGAGTCAATTATTGGAGAAGATGGAGTGAGGGCCTTGATTGTAATAAGCGATTTGTTACAAATGGGGCATCCCGGTTATAGATTAATGAAAAATGAAAATGGGATAAGGGAGAGACAACTCCCCACTTTCTTAGATTATGTCTCATTGGTATATCAGAGATTCAAGTTCTATGTCAATGAGGAGTCATTAGGTAATTTGGAATACGGGAGTCATCTTATGGATATCCTCAGCGCTTTGAAGGTCCTGTCAGAAAATGATGACCCTGCTGTGGTAATCCCTACTAGGGAGGCAGTCAAACAGAGTCTACCTTTCTTCGAGGAGGAATGTAAGAGAATGGGAAAGTGCTTCACCAGTCCTCCTTTCGTCAAGGGATTCTACTCTGATTTGTCAAATAAGGTAGTAGAAGCAGTTAATGAGATGATAGGGCCCCAGTTGGAGGGAATGGAATGAAGTTTCGTCGTGGTTTTATTCTGATTAAGAATGAGGGTATCATGGGTACGGGCAGTGATACTCGGATGTATTCTCCGAGAAGCGAATCCTCTACGATGTTCAGATACAATGATGGTGAGGATAGGTACAATCCTGCTGACCCTAGATACGCCGATGCTGAGAAGGAAAAGAAGCAGAAGGAACAAGAGAGGCAGGAAAACAGGGAAAGGGGGCGTAAGCATATCAAAATCAAACCAGACATGCTTGAGGCTTTCACTAATGATGAGGATGATGAGGAAGATGAGGAGAACGAACCAGACAAGTTCGATTTAGACAGGGAGTTGCATGCTCAGACTGGACCTGTCGGAAACATGGGAGCGTTAACCAGTCTCGCTACTGGGGCAAGAGGACCCGGCTTTTCCTATGGTCATCCTGTGAATATGGGTGAATCTATGGATTTGGCTTTCCAATTACTCAAAGGATTCTCGGAAGACAATCCAGATGTCGCAATGTTGCGGCCTTTGCATCATCGTAGTGCTAAGGAAGAGGAGAAGGGAAGAGCGGGTGAAGAGAGGAAGAAGTGGCGCCCTAGCACTGGTTTGTTCAAGAAGCCTCCCGGTGGTATGATGGGAGGAGTCGGCGCGACTGAGAGGTCTTACAAAGCGAAGAGGAGGGGTGTTACCAGAGGTAAGAAGACAGGTATGATGAATGCACCTCTAGCAGTAGAGATGGAACATCGCACTATAGCGACTAAGCAGCCCAAGTCCAAGGACCCAGCAGCGTATCGTGAGTACATGGGTCAACAAGGAGCGATAAAGAGGCAAGGCAACGTGAGAGTCACTGCTTCTACCCCACAAAGGCTGGCTCCTAGGAGGTACTTCGCAGGAGAAACAGGAGGAGGTAGACTGCAATCCCTCCTTCCATCAGAGAAAGGAATGCCTAAACCCAAGTTGAAACCTCATCGTCCCCCTCCCATCGTACCTCCAAGAGTCAGTGGTAGACCTCATCTCAACATGGGAGGTTCTACCATGCCTTCCTCAGGAGGGAGCATGGCATCCCAAAGCATGGCCACTTCTTTCGATGTCTTTGAGGGTAGTGAATTGCAGAAGGCAAAGGGATACAACTACGGTGAGAGAGAGCAAATGAGACTCTTGATGCACAAGGTCAAGAGGATGCTTGAGGAGAAGCAGAAAATGAAGAAGGGGAAGGGGCAAAAGGACACTAGTGGGGCGGCATCCAACCTACCTAAGCATCCGGCCAACGGACCAAAACAGACCAATAGGAATGAAGGTGGGACATCAGACCCGACCAACGACCCCAGAGATTTCGGGGCTGACCCTGTTGGCGTCTATACCAGCAGGAGCGGAAGAACGGCATGAACCTAATTCAGATGCTCCTAAACTCTCCTTTGATGTTGAGGAAGGGAGAAGGGATTTATCGTTTGGACCCGGAGACTGGTGAGCCAGTCTTCATCGGAATGCCGACTCCTGAGATGTTCCATGATGATAAGAAGAATCCCTTGCAAGGGAAATTTGACCTTCCTCTCCATGCTCATCTTGGCGACAAGACTCCCGGTGGTAAATGGATAATTGGGGCGCACGGAGAAATGGTGTGGGAAGATGATTTCGGTCATCAGCACAGGCATGGCATAGATGGGTTGGCTAAGCAATTGGCTAGTCTGGGAGTCAAAGACCCGATAGCCGTAATTAATGAGGCCATCAAGATGACCAATGATTCGCATGATTTGGGTGAAGCGGGTCACATGCCGTTTTTCAACGACCCCGCTTGGCGTAAATTGAATTTCCATAGTTATAGCACTTCTGAAGACGTAGATGCTGCTCGGGGATATCCGTATAATGGGGCTCAAGGGTCTCTTGCGACGGTGAACATGAGTTCTGCTCCGAAGGCTTCCAAGTCGGGAACCAAAATGTCACAATTCCCAGAGTCCTATCGAATCGGATTTGCTCCAATTCTCAGAACGGTATTGGAGGCTGTTGGTATTGACATACCTGATTTTCTTGAAGGGGTGACTCATCCCTATATCTCAGGCAATTTTCTCAGCAACGGAGCAGATGGCTCTCAGATTGTGAAGAGGCTCAGGTCCCAATTCGGGGAGGAACTCAATCCTGATATGACGCTTCCTCATGACTTTGCTAGTAAAATAGGTGCTACAACGAATACCGTGCCCCCCTTTCAGGAGGGTGTGCACACTTGGGAGATGATGCACACTCTCCCCAAGGTAATCAATCATCCAAATCTGATGGCTCATTACAAGGCGCAGGCAGGTAAGGGACCGGGAGGGAGAAAGGGTAGTATCAAGAATTACAAAGAATATCTCGAGGGTTTGGCCCCCTTCATGTTGAAGCACACTGACCCTGAAATTCTAGATATACCTCTTGTAGCGGGCAACCCTCCCACCACTCTCAAAACCGCTTTAACACAAGACACGGAGATGCTTGTGCTAATCAATGCCATGATGAAGAGTCCGGGAGCCATGAGTTTCCTACTAGGTCAGCCGGATAATAAAGGGCCAGCCAAGTGGCTTCTCGATAATTTGCAACAGCAGTTGTTAGACGTAATGACCCCGGAGGAGAAAATGGGCTATCAGAATTCCCTCAAGGGTATCACTGCTGGTGAGACCGAATCTGCTGGTGACAAGCACGGTCATGCTCTCGCTGCCAGTTTGTTTGCCTTGGCTCATCATGTAGACCCAGAGGGAATATCAAACTTTGGTATGGAGGGCTTACCCGAAGCAGAGCAGGAATATGTGGAGCAGCAGGATAGAATCTTCGATGTGGTGGCTCATTCCCTCTCACAAGCGCATGGTCATCAACCCAATAGGGGGCTTACGGTTTCAGATGAAATTCCCGATTACCAACAAGTCACCATGCCCAAGTTGTTGCAGCAGCATCAGGAACTCGCTGGTGCTCTGCCACCTCATATCCAAGAAAGACTAATCTCGGAATTAAATGAGATGCCTCAACCCATGTCAATGGGTGAAGGGGTACCTGACGATGCTCAAGAACACAAGGACTTGTGGCAGATGGCTCCTCAGTTGACGACAGAGCAACAGCAGAAGATTTACCAAATTATGCAAGGCTCTTACCCAGAAAGGGGAATTCCCCAACAGTTGTTAGATACGATGAGAGAAAGCGACCTCTCCCCATTCGCTCAGAATCAAAGGTTTGCCCAGCAAGAGGGATTGGACGAACAAGCGGCTCTAGCGCGTTATCTCCAGACTATGAGGCAGAATGTAGGTAGCACTCAACAATCCTTACCGATAACGACCAGTTTTGATACTGTGTCGTTGGAAGATAGGTTGGTCAAGGCCATGGAGAGATTGCAGATGCTCGATGCCAAGAAGGATGTTGCCGTTTTGAAGCGAGTCCCTAGAATCCCAGTCAAGGTGGAGAACGAGGATGATGTCTCCTACTTAGCCATGAGTCTGGGCATCACCAAGCAGGACGTAAGAGCCATAGCCCACAGCAAGGGGGATTGGCACAGGGTTGCCAAGGCCTACGATTTCAATCCCGTCGTAGTGAAGGCGGTCAAGGTATCTTTGGGGGGAACGTGATGGGTAAGGTTCGAGTCAGGAAGGCAAGTATTGGAAGCGCTTTAGGATTGGACCTACGTGCTCCTAAGACTAGAACAGGCCAAGTGCTTGGGGGGATAGCGGGCGCTTTGGGTGGTTTGACTGGCCTAGCGCAAGCGGGTGAAAATCAACAAAGCCTCTTTGATGCTGCTAGTGGGGCGGCAACTCGGGCTGGTGGAGGTTATCTCGCCGCTGGAAGGGCTGGTGATAAGGCTAGTACTACGGCTGGAAAAAAGATAGGAGTGATGCAAGCCGACAGAGCGCAAGCCGAACACATGGAAGGAATACATCCTTCCAAGCCTATATCTGCTACACCAGAAGAGCATCAGGATGCATTTAGGTTTG
>Ga0098061_1001326_pt1 | contig 11954 bp, 4 predicted proteins | sample 22_taG_FD_92579 | JGI IMG/M metagenome (GOLD analysis project Ga0098061, IMG submission 92579) | Marine viral communities from the Subarctic Pacific Ocean - 22_ETSP_OMZ_AT15343 metaG | ecosystem: Environmental > Aquatic > Marine > Oceanic | place: Subarctic Pacific Ocean | collected 2015-01-20 | reverse complement strand
GTTCCTCTTGCAAAGAATTTCTTTGTATAGTAAGAACGCGATTCGCTTTCATATATATTGGACAAAAATATTCCAACCCCTTCGTCTTCTTTGGAGCCGAGAATATTACCAGCAGAATTGAGCCACTGTTCAACCAAAGTAGTAATATTAACTTCTAAATTTTCTGTTCCATTATCGAAAGAAGCGCTGAACGAAGAGGACGCGTCACTAAAATAATCTCCTCCCTGTGAAGACCATGCATGATCTCCAGCAGATCGCGAAGCTATTCTATTAATCCAGTTAGACTCGTCTTTGTCTTTATATGCCTCCATATCAAGACCTGTGCCTTCATCCCAGGCGCCTGAAACTGCTGAAACATCCATAGTATACGATTTAGGAAGTGTCTGGCCATGGCGGGCGTTGAAGAGACGCAGATAAAAGTTTATACTTCCGCTAACTGGTATTCGATTATTGTCTCTGTCATATTTAATAGAATCAGTTGAGGCGGTGGCGTTGAACTTAATAAGAACGCGGGATTTCTCTGCTGAGGAGCTATTAGCTTGACCATAGATAGAAAACACCTCCAAGATATCAGACGCACCCATGTTCGATGCGGATCCGCGAGTCTTAAGATTCTCCATATAAGCATTAGTGATCGTATTATCTGATTTTGCAAAATATCTTTTAATACCCATTACTTAACGGTTCCTCTAATGTCAATCTTTGGAAATTTAATTTCCAATATTACGTTATCCGGTACGGACAGATATCGGCCATCCAGCGACATAAACTTTTCTATATTAAGCGTTGATTGTGAATAATCTCCACCCGACTTGTTTACCAGCTTGACGTTAACAGTATCTGCAACACCTCTTACCTTGTTCAACTCTGTGAATACATCGGTAATGTAAAATCTTTCTCCGATGAACATAGTGCGAGAAAACTTATTTACTAAAGCCTGCACAGTTGAGTCCAACACTTCATATCTGTTAACCTCTACATTAGATACAACTTCAAATTCAATACCAATGTTAACTATTTTTGCACCTAAAATGTCGACAGTATCATTGATCATCCTATACCGATTAAGCCATATCTTTAAATTTTCTTTAAGGGCTGAGTTGGATGCTATAAGCTTACCATATGAATTTTCTGAGATAGTATATAAATTTAAGTTTCTTTTGAGTGAGTCTTGATCTCGTACAACGCGGCATCTCTTGACGGCGCCGAAAGACGACGGCATCATATACGTTATTGCTTCATAATCAGTTGCAGTGACCGCTCTATTCTGTGTAGGGAAAATATTCATGGCCTGATCACGAATTTCTTCTACGGTAGGAGTCCGAACTGATCCAATTATTGGTTCTTCGTTATAGCACTCTATGCTAGCTATAACATTAGTTGCAGCAACAGTTGGAGTAATTGTAGGATCATTAAATCCATATAGAGGGGACGCCAAACTATTAATAGATCCAACGGCGGCATTGACTGATTGCGCTGTGTTCTTTCTATATGTGATAGTTAGGGTTGTGTTGGCTGGGCCAATTCCTAGCTTATCTGTACCTATCAAATCAGAAGGATCAAAAGCGGTATCGGTTATGTAGCTTTTGGCATGCCGTTGTAGTACCACGTTAGATGGCTCTGCTAATGTAGGGGTGGCTATTTCTGAATCTGATCCATACCCGAATTGTAATGTTATTGAATTTTGACTCTTTGTTGTCGTAAATCTTCTGGTTGCTATAAAGGGCCTTACGAGCGCTGGGGCATTATCTTTTGTATTGGAATCAATATTCGGTACGGATTTGTACACCACATCATGAGATAAATAATCGACCTCGAAATATTCGTGGCCTTCAGAATCAAATACGCTTATAATCTCTACTATATTATTTTTATTTAAAAGTACTTTTTTAAATCTTTCGAAATTTCCAACAAGAATTGTGTCAACACCGAACTCTCCTGAGATGATTTGTCCTTGAGCCTTTACGGCATAACTTGATGGGGCGCTTGTAGTTGGGTTAATTCTGGCGGCTACCTGTTGGTTAGAAGGGCTATCAAACCTCACGTCTTCTGTTAATATAAAACTGCCGGCGCCGGAAGAAAAAACCGAATTCCTTTTTAGAATTGGCATGTAACTTGTGTCGGCGCCCATTCCAGACGCATTTGCTGGGACTATAGCATATAAAGTAATCATCCCGGTAGCCGAATAAGAACCTTTAAATCTATAGCCCATTTGCCTAGCATGGCGTAAAATATTATCATACTCGACGGCAGTATCTAAAAATGTTTCGTTAACTTGATAATCAAGATAAAAGGACATTATGTCGCCAACATAGGCGACTGTATCCAGCATCAAAGAACCAAATGAGGCTTCACTAAAATCTTTAAAAGTATTCGGATAATATCTTTTTGCGTAATTGACCAAATCTTCACGAATTGAATCAAATTCGCGGCTCGTATATCTTATCGGGACTTTTCTAGTTGCCATTCAAAACCGTCTCCATGCTACTAATTAGTATTTGCTTAATTATATTTCTATAGGAAGTGTTAAATTTGATACAACCGCGGCGGCGGGGATCTCATAAGTTAGCGAAATATTAATACGGGTTCCATCAACTTCTGTTGTGGTACCACCAAGTATCGTCGGGCTGGCCACTTGCAAATTTCTAATAACGATATATGGAAGATAAGTCGCGACTTGATTTGTTATTCTACTTTTTATGGTTGCTATAGTCCCAGGAGTATTCTGTGCGAATAAGTAACTCCTGATACCTACGCCAAAATTCGGTTCCATAACTCTTTCACCAGGAGAGGTAAGAATTATCATTTTTAAATTTTGCTCTGCCATGTCAATCAAGCCCTTGTGCAAGCCATATGCACCGTCAACTGAATCTATGTATAATGGTAATGCTACTGCTAATCCTTCGGCCATCTGATATCCTCCTATTTAGTCTTCACACTCGTTTCCATCTTTATCATATGGTCGATGGAAAATTCTTCTGCCGCGCTGCCACCAACGTAATCCGTCTTCGAAATTAACTTTAGGACGGAGAAGATCTCTTACAGAGTCTGGTGTGTTTTTATAGTTGTATTTATTTTCTGATTGGAAATCTATTGAAGCGGCTGTATCATATAAAGTAGTAAATATGTCTCTAGCTTCATTTCTAGAACTTTTATATACTTCCTCATCATTTCTAGCCCATTTTCTAAATCGATTGGCAAAAAGTCCAAAGTTTCCGCCGGCTACTTCCCACATATCTCCTCCGTCTTCGGGCCATCCGGAATTTCCTAATGAAGCAAAGAAGCCTTGAGATATGTAAATCGCCATTAAAGATGTGTATCTAGATAAAGGAAACATATATTTAAACCAAGTACGATATTCTACTGTCTTAACTAGTTCTTGAATCAAGCAATACACATCATAACTATCAGGATTAAATAAGGTAAATTCCTGATCTGGTATCGGAAGTTCACCGGTCGCGATAGGAATCAAGTATCTACCACCCTCGGGAGATTTCAAATTATATGCCTTACTGTTCATAGAGGTTTCACTGGCTATTGTTTTCATTGCTTCTTTAAAGATACCATTTTTATCTTTTTCTACGATATAGCTTAAGCGAAGGCCAAACCTCCATCCTGTTATTTCTATCTCATGTTTGTGTCCGTTATCCTCTGGATTTAACTTTCCTCTTTCCAAAATGCTTTCGACTATAATATGATAATGCTCGTTGCCCTTATCATCAATATGGGTAGAGGTGATCCCGTTTCCAAATTCGTCCACCTCATAATTATGAGTATGCTCTTCCATCTCTTTGGTCTCGCCCGTTAACGTCGGGTTGCCCCAAAATTCTGATATATCTCCTTCAAGACCATTGCTTTTCTTATCCTTAACATATGCATCCCAATCATTAATATTTACAATATCGTAAAGATTTTCTTTTCTAGACGATTCAGGATGGGGTACTTCTTTTTCTTCTATACGGATGTATTTTTCTAAAACAAACGGCCAATTTTCATTCATGGCTTGGGCACTATCCTCTAAATTATCGGCAACCTGATTGTATATTGAGAATGACGCGGAACTTTCTCTGAGTTCGTCGACTTGGCGTTGAATTGTAGGTGGAATACCTACAGAAATATTATAATCCTCTCTATTCGTGGGATCGGATTGCACGTCAAACGGGCCATTTCCGTAAACGCCGCCATGTACCCAGGCATCGCTAAGCAAAAACAGATGATGAACATTATCAACGAAGGACGGAATCTTACTAGAAAAGGATTTTCGCAATGCTCCAAACTCTTCTCGAATATATCTTTTAAGAAAGATAATTGCTGAATCCTCTGTCTCTCTTATCATCTCTTCAAACGCCAAGTTTTTAGCCGCTAAAGCTTCATTTTTATTAAAATCGGCGCTTCCCTTTCCTATGCCTGTTGCCTTGGAGACAGCCGGTGTGGACATTGCCCTCGTCAAAATACCAGTTGCACTGATCGCCGAACTGGACAGCGCCGCCAACTTTCCATCATATTTGGTATAGAAGTCTTCAACAGCTTTTACTATTATTTCTAATGCGGCTTTTTCCTGATCCGTTAAATCCTCTTCTTTAATCAAGCCTGCATCAAGTTTTCTAACCGTGTTGTTGACACACTGCTCTAAGACTCTATAGTAATAAGTATCGTCTGCTTTCCCGAACCAGAGCCTACCATCTTCATTGAGGCCATATTTAATCTTTTCCGCAACATATGCCATAAGCAAATCATCATAATTTTCCTCTGTCATCCCAAACACTACAAATGCCGGTATAGATCGTATGAAAATATCTAAGGTATAAATTCTTATAATTGCCCTTATGGCGCCGTCGATATTTCCACATACGGGAACTTCTAACACCTTGTCATAGGGAGCCTCTTGGACACATAAGGGATCTGTCTTCAGTCGGGGATCCATTAGTAAGTCAGAGCCTAACTGGGAAGCAAGTTTGGAGACGTCGGATAAATCATACAAAGGGGTGCGCGCAGGATCACAGCCATCGACTTCTGGTACCATTATTCTGGAAAGGTCCATCCAACCGCCAAATTTTGGCTCTTCCACGTAAAACGGCTGTGGTACCGATTCTGCATCATAACCCATGCTCATGAGGAATCTTGCCCAAGTACCACCATACTCTTGTGGATCCAAATAGTCAATTGTGGGCTCTTTATAGGGGTCGTAGCCCATCAGAAAGCCGGGAGAAATCGTATTTAGTGCCATCTTCATGGCTCTATCCTGGGCGGCGTAGTGGGCCGCTTCTTCAGACTCGGGGGGCTCTAGGAACCCAGGCTCTGAGTCGGTTTCGTCAGTTCCCGCTGGTGGCATATCGGAGCGACCTCGGGCTATGCTAGTCGATACTCTTTTTAGAAACCCGTTAGATACAACATCATATGCGGTACCAGCAGTAGTGGAGGCAAAATAGGCGCGGAAACTGGGATCTTCTTCTATAATTCTTCTGGCTTCTTCAACATTTGATGAAGCAGAAATCAAAGCTTCTGAGATAAATTTATACATCGCCTCCATCTCATAAGAATCTTTAACGCTATCATTATAGACGTCTAAATTATCTAAGTATTCCTGCACATCTTCGCTTACGACGGATTCAGAGGATATATCATGAAGCAAATAAGTATAGGGAGACTCATTTAATATGGAAACCGGAGGTGTTCCCGCCCCTCCGGACTTGCGAGAGGCATTCCTTTCCGCGGCGTTGCCACTTGGTGAAGCAACTGTCACATTAATCCTAACCTTATATTTATTATCTTTTCTTAGCACACCATCCTCATCAAATAAGTTATAATCATATTCTAAATCAAATTGGTAAAGAGGGCCGTCTTTTGGTGCGCCCGGGTCGTTGGCGACGCCACCTGCAACGGCGCCGATGTGGGCGGCCGGAACTGCGGCGAGGCCGGCCGTGAAGATAGAAGCCACTATTATTCCGGCTGCGGCTCCGGCCGCGGCGCCCTCAGCGATTTGGCCGGCACGGGCGGCGGCTGTTGTGCCGTCACCATAGTCTGCAAAGTGTAACTTGATATCTGCTGAGGAGGTGTCTGGAAGCACTAGTAATGCGGCTTCATCGGGGTGCGCGTTGACATATGAGGTAGTATAGAACGGTGGGCCGGGGATTTGCTCATCCGGTGGACGGGGAATCGTCTTCTTCCAATCGCCGTACCATACACCAGGGGTAACATACCCAGCGATAGATATATCTTGTGCAGTAAGAATTTTCCAAAGCCGATCTTCGCCACTGTATAGTTCATGGCCCGGGTTCAAATTGAAATTCGGGGCGTCGGGATCGGTGGGCTGCCGGGCGAAAATCATTCCAGAAGCTGCTTTAAGTATATCACTTTTAGCATCGGCAAACTTTTGTGGCCACCTCACCGCATGGGGGCCGCCATCATCAAACTCAACTTTATCAAAATAAGCCTCAAGATATTCTTTTCTCATTGCAATTCGCCTTAAGTTCTCCTCATATGCAGCTTGCCAAGCATCAAGAGCGTCCTGGGTCGAAGCGAAGCCGGCCGGTACTGTAATTGTTTTGAAAGAAGGTTTGAGATCTCTCAAGCTTTTATACATCCAGGCGCCTACTGTGGGTGCGTATCCACCTGTCGCTCTTGGAGTCCAACTTGCGCCGAAGTCAGAAAGCTTATTGCCATATATGTCTATCGGATTTGGCGCGATAAGGCTGGCACCTGGGTCTATAATCGAATTATCGCAATTCCACTCAAAGACTCCCATCTGGGATGCCAGGGGCGAACCGAAAACTGCCACCATCCAATTATGCATATGCCATGGGCGGCCTTTCGTGTCAGATAAAATAGCATTTATAAGGCCGCCGCGGCCATTAAACCAGTTAAGTGGTGCCATCAAGTCTCTTATGTGTGTCTCTTCAAGGCGCCGGAAGATAGCTGATGAAACGGAAGCATTTAATTGCTTCATTAGTGGATCTATTGGAGGATAAAATCCGGTTGGAGGGCATCCAGGTTCGCTGGTCAGCGGGGGGAAATTGGAAAATGGTCCATTATTCAAAATATCTGCTAGATCTTTTAAGTCTTGTAACGCCTGATCTTTAAGATCATCTAACATATCTCTGCACTCTGAGGGAGTTAGCCCTTTCTCTTGTAATAACTGGCATCTCAAATCGTCAATGTCTTGCAACACTCCTGGTGGGCAGGGATGAACAGGACGATCAAATGCGCCGGGCGCTAGAGCGTCTGCTAGGTCACCCAAATCAGGTATAAAAGTGCCAAGAGCCGGAAAAAATGTATTAAATGCTGCTGGATTAGAAAAGATTTCTCTTATACACTCGGAGTCGGATGTTGCGGCAACCTCTAAAGCCAAAGTTAGAGTCTCTTGTGAAGCTGTGCCCATTAAAAGCTGTAAAACCTGTCCTTGAGTTAGCATGAGTGAAATGTCATCAATAAACTCTCCCATCTCAGCATTTGTAAGAGTTTCAAGACAAGATGCGTCGGGATCTGTTATAGCTTGAAGAATATCCTTTAAAGCATTATACATATCTTCGTCTGTGGCATCGGGACACAGATTATCGTGGAGAAGATCTTTAAAGTGATCATTTCCGGCGACTAGATCTAACAAGCTGGCGCCCATAGTAGCAAGAGCATCGCATGCGGCTGATAGGGTCTTTTCCAAAATCTGTTTTAGCACTTCCATGGCAATAGCCAATGCCACGGCCTTAAGTGCTTCAAGAATGGCTATCCCTATCATCCTAAACAGATTCAACATTGCTTCTCTCGGCGCTTGCTTTGACAAGGATGGCAGCTTAATCTCAAGATCCCAATTACATAGATCGGCTTCTAAAGTATTCATAAAAGAATCTAATCTTGGCTCTAACTCAAGAAGAGGAGGAGGCTGACAAGGCATATGCTTAATCTGTTGCATTATGCCAACAATGATGGGGGCGCCGGGGAGTCTGTTTAACTCATCAAGTAACACGTCAGCTTCAACGACCTGAAGGAGTGCGTTCCTATAAGCGTCAAATAAAACCTTTTGTATGTTGCCCAAAGCAGTACCATAGGTGCCTCCAGAGCCGGGTGTTTGTTCACCAAAGCTAAATGTCCCTTGGCTGTATCCCATACCAAAAAGACTTTGTTGGGCAGGTGCCCCGACAGCCGCAGATCGATTAATCTCATCGATTCGCTCATACATAGCAGCATTCAAAGCAGAAAGTGTACCCATATCTGCCTGACCAGTGACTTCTAAACCTGCATTTTCTTGAAAAGTCCTTACGGCTGCTTCAACAGCCTCATTGTACTCTCGATCTGATGGGCCCGAATCGTAGCCGGACATGGCCAAAGTTTCTTGTAAAGTTGTTACATCATCACCCGTGGAACCTGTCCCAAGTGGCTCATAAAAGGTAGATTCGGGCCGGTCTGGTGGGGGAGAGTCACCTGTAGTTGTAGACGGTTGAGAGGTGTCCCCTGGCACTTCGTAGCCGGCGGTTTCCATTTCTGCGATCTGTGCAGCATATGCGTCCTCTGCGGCATGGTATTCATTAACGTTCGGACTATCTGAATTGGAGATCTCGTCGAGTTCGGCTTGTATAGCGTTAAGCTGCGCTCGGGCTTTTTCGGCGGGATCGCCGGACACCGACAGAATTTCCGTCTTCGCGGCTTCGGCTTCCCTCTGCTCTTTCTTCTCCTCTTCGGAAAACGCAGGGCCAGAATAACTACCAGCAACATATCCCATTTCCCACGGTGCGGGGAGGCCTTCGAACTCTTCTCTAACTTGACCGGCGATAGCTTCCTGTTGTTCTGGTGGAAGGCCGAGGAATATGCGTTCGAAATGAGCATCACTCATAGCACCGAAAGCGGCTTCTGTTAATGCGGCCATCGCATCCTTTTCTGCTAGGCCCTGAGATACACAATTAATTGCGCCCATGACCAGATCCATAAGGCCACAGAAACCTAATTTATTAAAGCATTCTCTCCAAAGATTTTTAACATTTTGTTTTATTTCTTTTTTTCGCTTTCGCTTATCTTGTTTCCACGTCTTCAGGCCGCCGGATTTTGGATCCTTGCCTACTTTGCGGGATACCCCTTTGTCGACATTTGACCCTGCGGTGGCAGAAGCAGATATTGTTGCTAATATTATATCAAGGGTTGGTTCGTCAATTTCTATTTCTCCTTTCCCTATCTCTTTTATTCTTTTAAGCTGCTGCTTATATTGATCAGCATAGGCCTTTCCGTCCCCGAGGGACTCGAATTCTGCTTTAATTTCTTCACGAGTTTTGCAAGTATTTTTTGAAAAATTTGCTAATATCGCGTTTGGTAAGTCCATTCCTACATCGATGGCCGTATTTATTAGATCTTCGGTTCCTTGTATGGCCGTGGATATTGGATCTATTGAGACGCTCGATATATCAGAAAAGCACTGTGCAAGGGCTGGATCATTCATTAATGAATTTGAATTTGAACCGTACAAGACTTCTAGACCTGGATATGTAAACTTTGTAACAAACTCTAGCCATGGCATTTCTTCTCTGGCTCTCAAAGCAAGATCCATCTCTGGGAGCGCGCCAAGATAATACAAAGTTGTTGATCTGTCGAATGAGGCATCCTTCATATATTTCCAAAATTTGCCATGTGTCCCGAATTCATAACTATCCATGGCAAAAATTACTTCTGGGCAACTGAGCTTATTAACGATTATTTGTTTTATTTTAAGCACGCCGTCGCCAACATCTTCAAACTTAATCTTAATCTTTTCTAATCGAGTAGTGAACGCCTCCTGAAATGTCATGCCTGTGCCTTCTTTGACCATTTCTCTTATACTATCTCGTGCGTTTTCTAGAAAAGCGGCCTCGTGTCTAAGGTTAAGATAAAACTTTTCCGCATCGGAATCAATATCATTACGAGTGCGAGTGCCGCTTTTGATAAGGGCGCCGCCGTCTATCGTGACCCAAGAATCCATTTTATTCGCATATACACGGAGGGCCCTAATGACTCGGCCAAACATAGGATAAAACTCTTCGCCGTCTATAACAACTTCTAGGCCGTTGGCGTCAAATTTAGTAGTTGGGTTTGTTTCTATCTTAACAGGTACCCTATCTAAATACTCAACCGAGATGGATACCAGAACTCTCGTTCGGGCATGCAATTGTATCGGGACGCTATATTTAATCTCTGTATACTGTAATAGTTCTTTTACTACATCTACTTCTTCACTACTTAGCGCGTATCCAGATTTCGGGGGCGGACTATGGCTGGATGCAGCGGAACCGCCGGCGACGTATCCGACGATGCCGCCGGCCACCGCGCCGAGAACGGCGGCGGCCTGTTGCAAGGCATCGGAAACTTCCGTTTTTTCGGCCATTTCTAGTTGTGATATTTGAGTATAGTAATATACTGTAGCAATATCAGACTTATTAAAATAATCTAATAAAAGTTCAATACCTCTTATTTTTGATGCTTCATCGTCTCGCTTAAGCGTGGATAAAGATGGTCCCCCTCCTTTTCTACCGACGGCCGACAGCGACGTGAAAGTAGGTGCCGGTGAATATGCAGTAAGAACAATATTTTGTGTACAATTTTTACCATCAAAAAATACGTCACCATCATTCATTAGGCGCCAGTCGGGCACATATGCATATGGGTTGGGAGAACATATAGGGCAAGGCTCTACCTCGTCGCCAGGAATTAACGGATCACACTCTAAAAATTTGAATGCTTCAATACTTTGAGCGGACGCGTCCGGGTTCTCGGTGTCGTCTTCACCGCCAAGAGGGGGTGGATCGGCGCCTAAAGCATCAAGTGGTAGTAATTCGTTTTCATTCGGAAAAGTAGTAGATGCGTCTAACTGCATCTGCTCCTGATCGCTAAGATCGGGAGGAGGCATTGAAGATTCAAGCCCAATACCGTCGGCGCCGAATTCCTCTGGCGCCTCTCTTCCGCTGTTCTTCTTTATGCCTGACATCTAGTTTGTCCTGTTGTGTCGACTGTTGATGTATTTGTCGCCCATTTCAGTTAAATAATCTATTTTTAGTGAATTAATTACTTGGCGCTGTATATTGTAATCTGCTGAATATCTTTGTATATCCGTCATCATTTTTATGCAATTAGCCATTCCGGCGGTTAAGGTTGCCGTCACGGGGCCGCCGGCATTGGCACCGATACGAGGCTCCATAACAGTTTGTGTTAACGTTTGTAGCCCCATTAGCAAAGCAGAGGTAAGATTATTAAGGCCTTCGATTCTCTCTACAATCATTTCCAGCGCCTCCGTTAAGTTGTCGCCTTTTGGAATCGGCTGCAAAACAGGGGGGTTTTCCCCCGACATAGCGTTTATTTGTTTACCCGTATTAGCATCTCTGTTTCCTGCTATAAGGTCAATTCCATAGGTAATTTTTATCTTGCCATCTAACGAGTTCCGGCCGGGGGGGTTCTTCCCTGTGACAAGCTTAATGCCTTTTCTCGCCATAATACGAATAGAGTCGGCTTTTATGCCAATCGCTGAATCTGCTATAGAGAGGCCTACTGAGCCTTCGCAAATATCAAAATACTCATCAATATTTGCTCTTTGGGAAATATATATTCTTGCTGCGTCACCGGGCTTGTCACTATTCAAGCTCCCAAAGTTTTTGTCGGCACGGCCGGGAATCCAGCTTGCGCCTTTTTCTAACTGTGCGCCACCGTCGGCGGGCGCCCAACCTTGTAAGCCCACTACAATATCAATGGCGCCGCATCGGGTATGTCCCAATCCACCATAGCCAGAGACAACAAAGTTAGAACGATCTCTTCCAAGAATGATTCTAGCATTATTTTGACCTTTGATCTCTCTTTCGCATTCGGCTTTGTTATAAACTGGTTGTTTTTCTTCTAATGCTGTGTTATCTAAGCCGGCTAACTTGTTTTTACTTAACTTTCCCTCAAAAGGCCTTATTTTCTTGCCCATTCTCTTCTCCTAAAATATAATTTAATTATCCTACTGTTGG
>Ga0098061_1001323_pt1 | contig 11958 bp, 2 predicted proteins | sample 22_taG_FD_92579 | JGI IMG/M metagenome (GOLD analysis project Ga0098061, IMG submission 92579) | Marine viral communities from the Subarctic Pacific Ocean - 22_ETSP_OMZ_AT15343 metaG | ecosystem: Environmental > Aquatic > Marine > Oceanic | place: Subarctic Pacific Ocean | collected 2015-01-20 | reverse complement strand
AGCTGTTGCGGAAGTTCCAATAAGCCCAGTAGATAAACAAATTCTTGATGCTTCTGTCGCTAATCCAATGACTCAATTTACACCCGCAGCAAATAGAGATTTATTTTCAGCTCTTGGGGATTATTTAGGTAAGTCTGCGTCTCAAGCAGCTATTGGTTATGGAGTAAGTAAATTAACTGGGCCTCAACAAAATCAAATAATTAACCAAAATCAAGATATTCAATTACCCGATTATTCTTAAATGTTTATAACAACTAAATCAGAATTTATATGGGATGGTGATAAGTATGTGGAAACACATACTGAAGGATATGAATATGAAGGTGAATTATCACTTGCTTATAAAGATGATGATGATGACCAAGATATATATCCAACTACCACTACGACTGGAAGTACTGGCCCTTCTTTACAAGACTTAACTAGTAAAGATGTAGCCACTATAATGGCAGACATGGGGTTTGACGAATTAGATATTGAAAAATACGCTGGGTATATCCCCGAATTTGACCCTTGGAAAGCTGATTACGCTGCAGAAGAAAAAGGTATAGGTCTATCTAGAATAGGTATTGAAAAACAAGAACTGAGTTCTCAACGTAAATTAACTGAAGATTTATTTGGGTTAGGTCAACAATCATTACAAAAACAAATGTTTGGGACTGCTCAGGCAGGTGAACAAAGTTTATACCAGTCTTATCAACAAGGAGCGGCTTTAGAATCTGCTGGATTGGGTAAGAGGTCTGGTATATCAGATAGAAGTAAAAGCGCTGCTATGTCCCAATATGGGGGACAAATAGAATCACTTGCATTACAAGGATTAGAGCAAGAAGCTAAATATCAATCATCTTTAGACCAATTAAGTTCTAAATTAAGCTCACTAGGATTAGAAGAACAGATGATAGACATTGACTATAGAAGAGATGTGGAATCAGAAAAGAGGCAATATGAAGATGAATTCTGGGAGTTTATGACATTTTTGAAATCAGAATTTGATGTAGGCTTTAACTAATGGCTAATGGTATAAATATACAAGGGCCTCAACCTATTGTTATTGAAGACCCCGGTAAGAATCTTTTACAGGGAGTTGGCAGTACTGTTTTAAGGGGAGTTATCAGTGATATTTTTTCTGATGTAAGAGCAGAAAGAACAAAGCAAATAACCACTCTTTGGGAGGGGATTCAGTTAAATACTAAAGCTGCTTTATCATTGTCTGACCCTAACGAAGTTCAAGAAGCTATGACTGAATTGCAACTTGAGTATGATAACCCACGTACTCCTTCTGGCGTAAAACCGGGGCTTGAACAACTCATGGTTAGGTTAGAAAATCATTATGATAAAGTTCTAAAAGACCAACCTGCTATTGAAGCAATTAGTCAGTCAGAAAGTTACGATTCAATAATGGCTGAAATAAAACAAGAAGGTTCAAATTTAAATAAAGATATTCCATTTTTAGAAAAAACTTCAGAATCTTTACAGAGCGATATTGATTATCTTATATCTCAGGCTATCCCGACTGCGGATAGAAAAAAGAGAATAGCGAGTATTAATGCCGTAAAGAGTTCGTATGATACATTAAATGAAGAAATATATCCAGAATTTGCTAAAAAATATATGACTACTAGTGGTGTTCCAAGAGATGACTTAACTGAAGACCAATTAATTGACATGCAAGCTGATAAAGCATATATAAATGCTTATATGGCTGAAGCTGATAGAATATTACAAGAAGATGCTCTTATGGTGGAAGAATTTAATGCTCCAGATTATCTAAGAAGAGTAAAAAAAGAATATGCATTAGCTGGAGCTCTTGATGACATGATACAAAACAAGTCTATGGTAGACAATACTATTAATGTTTCTAAGGCTCAAAAAGACTTTCAAATAAGTATTAATGAATTTGAAAGAAAAATGGAAGATTCAAAATCAGAATTAACTACAGAAGAATTTGCAAGACAATTTTCTGGGTCATCAGATTTATTAAAAGATTTAAACAAAAAGTTAGCAGATAATGTTCTTTTCTTTGATGGCACTCATAAAAAAATGCTAAGAGAGCAAGAAATAAATGCAAAAACTATTCTTGGTTCTTTAAGCGTCCTTGATGCTGTTGAAAGAATTAGTAAACAAGGGCCTCTTGATTCACCGAAAGCTCAGATAGAATTAGATAATGCATTACAATTTGCATCAGACGCAGTAATTAGTAAAAATACTAGAACTGCATCAATGGCATTTACATCACTTAATAAAGCCTTAACTTCAGAGAGAGTTGCTGATGCTGTTGCTATTAAGAAAATGACTACTGAGAAATCAGCATTAGAAGAGACTGCCAGAGGTCGAATAACCCCAGTTGTTAAATCTATTTCTCAAAAATTAGCAACAGCTGAAAAAAGAGGAAAAAACCTTGATAGTAGTTATTCACCGGGTGGCTCTTATGAATTATCTAGGAAACCAGACCAATTTTTTCAAAACTTTACTTTAGAAAGAGATGTTAATGTAAAGGGATATAAGTCCGAAGTTGGTAAGGAAATAGCAACCCTTGTAAAATCAAGCAATCTTGATGGAATGGATAAAAAACAAAAATTAATAGTAAATGATTTGGCAAATAAAGCTAGAAAAGGGGATTTTGAAGCAGCTGACGAATTGTATTCGATTTTACAATCTGAAAGTAAAAACTTAGATTTTGAAGGGACTAGAAGTAAAGATTCAAATGCTCAAGAAATTTACGAGCAATATTTAAAATTATATGGAATATTATTTGAAACAGATATTGAAGCCAGCTCTAAATTTGGGACGGATTATGGTTACGGCCAATTAAAGCAAGCTGGAAATTTACAATCTGCTACAAATGAACCACTTGACTGGTTCTAATTTATGATTATTTTATTAACAAGCCGTAACCGAAAATTTAAATTAAACAGGAACTATGGCTATAAATTTATACACACCTTGGTGGATACATACATCTGACCCTTTTTCTTTAGACGAGCGAGAACCTGCTATTCCAGAGGGGATGCAGAGTTTAACAGAACTAGGTATTGAAATCGAAAAACATATGCCAGAACTTTGGGATTTGGCAGGTGAATACGATGTAAGCAGATTTGAAAAAGTAAGAAATCCAGAGACAGGAGAAATTGAAACTCAATTCCCCTTTGAGTGGCCAGATAAAGACAAAGAATTATTGCAAGTCCCAGCTGAGAGAGCAGCTTATTTATTAGACAACTACGAACCACTTTCTGGATTAAGAGAGAAATCAGCATTACATAATTTAAATATAAGTAATCTAGAAAAATGGGGGTATAGCGTTGATGAGGCATTTGAAACTGGAGTAGCTATTGGATTACCCTCTAAAATAGCTTCTATAGGAAAAGTAGCAGAAAAGTCTATTGAATATTTTTTTGGGAATGTAGATGAAGGATACGAAAGAGAGTTTGGGTCAGAAGATGAAATGGTGGAAACCGAGCAAGGTAAAGTCCCAAAAGCTTGGATGGAAGAAGCTGTTGATGAAAAACCACTTGTATTTGGCAAGCCTAAATTTTATGATATTTATAGTGCAGAACAAAAAGAATTATATAAAAAACAATATTCAGAAAAAATAGCAGATTTAAATAAAGAAAAAGAAAAAGATAAACCAGATAAAGAGACTATAAGCGTTCTTGATAAAATAAATACATGGGCTGAAAGAACAGCTATAAAGAATATTAAAAAATTAGATGAGAGACATAAAAAAGATTTAAGATACCAAGCTTGGCAGGAATATTCATCTAATAAACCAGCTGGGTGGTGGGCTCAGGTCTCAACTCCAGAATATGTTGTTGATTTAGCTTTAGGAATGGTTCCTTCTTTGGGATTATTAGGAGCAGCAGCTGCGACAGCTCCAATATCTGCACCTGCAGCGGTCGCTATTGGAACCTTAGGACATCTTCCCTTAGAAGCCACTGGTCATTATACAGAGGCTTACCAATGGACTTTAGAAAACACAGGGGATGAAGAATTAGCAAAAGACAATGCTGCCTTCGCAACAGCTGAATACCTTAGTATTGTAGCTCTTACTGAGGGATTTGGTGTACTCAGATTATTAAATAGAATGGTTCCAAGGCCTGTTAGAAATAGCGCATCAGCTGGTACATTTAGAAAATTATATAGAAATAATATAGCGACTCCCGAAAGAATAAGTCAATTAAAGGCATTGAAAAAAACTGTACCGGGAAAGACTGTTGATTATATGTATAGAGGTCTAAGAGACCCTTTCTCAGAGGCGTTTCAAGAGTATGTACAATATGCAGGTAGTATTTTATCAGAAGCTGGGTATAAAGGAGAAAGTCGAGACCTTAGAGGTATATTATCCGGTAACCACCCATTAGTTGATGAAAAAGAACTTCAGCAAAGTGTGATTGGTGGTGGTCTATTTGGCGCTGGTTATTCAGGTGGTGCTTACATTAATAAAAAAATGAAATGGAATAAGTGGACTAATAAAGCTAATTCCATATTGAATACCGAATATGGAGTAGACACAGGAGTTCCAGATGTAGATTTAATTGCGAGTGGTGAATATAATTTACCAGTTATTTTAGATGAGGGAGAACCAACATTAGAAAATTATTTTAAAGAATTATTATATCCCGGTTCAGAAGAAAGAGTTATTGTAAGCAGAGAAAAAGCAGCAGGCTCTAGATTAGGTAATGTAATAAAAAAGCAAAAAGACTATACTAACTCTGCAGTTGCTGAAAAATTAGCTGAATCTATTGTTTCTTTAGGTAAAGATGAATGGGATAATGTAAGCTCTGATACAAAAGGGGCTGTTAATTCTCATTTAAGAGGTGCTATACAAAATATACAAGGAAACTCTTCAGGTGGTGATGATATAATTAACTCTAAAATACTAGACAATAATGACAATATTGCAAAAGATATTTTAGATGGTAAAATAGCATTTCAAAGTACAAGATTAGGTACAAGAATATCAGAGACCAGTAAGCGAAAGTTAAAAATTAAAGACGAAGGTTATGCTGATAGTATTATTAAGATGTATGAATCAGAGATAGCTGAAAATTTTGAAGGTAAAGAAATAACTCCAGCTAATACAAGAAACTATCTAGCTAGAGAATATGGTATTGAATTAGATAAAGGGTTAAAGAAAGAGATAACATCTTCAATACAGCAGCATGTAGAAGGTGAAATTTCCACTGCAGTTCAAAAAGAAGCTGAGAGACAAGCTGAAAGACAAATTGAAGAAGAGATGGAGAAACAAACTCTTAAAGCAATACAAAAGAAAGTAGGTATAAAAGAATATAAAGCTAAAAAGAAAGATGAAGGTGTCTCACCTAGCGTAATTGGTCAAGTAGCTGTTGTATTGGAAGGTGAGAATAAAGGTAAGAGTGGTAAAATAACAGTACATGACGCAAAGAAAGGTTTAGTTGCAATAAGACTTGATGATGGAACAAGAATAGGCCCGATTAAAGAAAGTGAAGTTGCTCTTACTGAGATGCCAACTGCTCCTGCTAAGTCTGATGCTCCCGTTGAAGTAACGGCTAAGGATATTCATGAATCAGCAAAAAATTATGGATATGATGTAGAGAGTGAAGAATTTAAGTATATGTCCGCGGCACTTACTGAGAAAAGACATATTGATGATATGAACGACTCTGAAAAGGCTAGGGTTGTGGATTATATGGAAAAATTTTATGATGCTCCAAATAAATACAATGTATCGGGCAATAAAATGCATGCCCTATTGTTAGAAACAGCTCGGGAAACGATAGCGGAAGGGAAGGCCTCGACTAAAAAGAAAAAGCCTACTGTTAAACAAGAATTAAAACAGAAAGTTAATAAAGTTTTAGATATTAAGAGTGAATATGATGCTCTCGCAAAATCTATTGAGCTGCAGAAAGCTGCAGGTGAACTATCTCCAGAAGATTCAAAGAAAATTGCTTCTTTAAAATCTAAACTAGCAACAGCTTATAATGATATTGAGATTAGAGAAGAATTAAGTAAGCGTGGTGTACTGAAAGCAATAGAAAGATTAATTATTACAGATGAGACACCTCAACAAAAGAAGTTCCATAAGATTGGTGATGCTTATGAAAGAGGTGAAAAGAAAGCTACTAAAGCATTTATAGCTAAAGCCCTTGATGAAATCATGGGAGGTCATGCACCTGATATACAGAAAACATTAAAAAGAGAAATAAAAGAAGACCCTAATGCTGTAGGTGCATATTCAGAGGGCATGGTTGAATTTATATTAGGTAGGTCTACTCAACATACAGCTTATCACGAACCTATCCATTGGTTTATGAACAGAATACTTAATGATGGTGATTATGAATCCGTTATAGACCATTTTGGTGATGAAGAATCCGCTACAAGTGCCGCTGCTGATTGGTACATGGGACAGAAAGATAGGACATTAACTGAAAAGATAAGAGATATATTTAGAAGATTTTGGATAAGTGTTCAGAAGTTTTTCAATAGACAAGTAACTAGTGAAGATACGATATTTGATATATTCAGTAGGATTGGTAGGGATTTTACAATACGCAACTTTAAAGACAGAATGGATGAGTATGATATAGGGGTTGATGTTGAGTTTGATGGAGTAGACCAACTAATGATACTTCCAGCAATGTCTGAAACATCATTTGATGAAATGTTAGAAAGGCTATATAAAATTCCTGTTTCAGAATATAATCCACGACAACAGACATTAATGAATGAAGCTTTTATATTGCATAATCCTAGTAAATATGGAAAGTATAGTACTTTATCAACATCTCAAATACCAGCATCTGACCATAGCAGAATATCTCTTCCATATGAATATAGCTTTTCAAATAACCTTGCTCAAACTAAAACAGAAAAAATATCTTTAGGTTCTCCGTTTTCAACTAAGGGATTACCTAAATACGAAGCTGCAGTAGTGAATAGTTTTTATAAAAATGCTATTGAAGCAGAATGGACTGAAGGTAAGAAATCTGTTGATAAACAAACATTGATTGCAGAGTATGAATCATATATAGAAAAAGAATTCCCCTTAAATGCTTATTCTGTCAGGCTTTCTTCTTCTTCGGGAGTAGCCCTTAATATAAACAAGCATGGAGTTGTTGCACCCACTCTTTTTGATTCATTAGTTCCAAATGCAACAACAAAGTATATAGCAAATGATTTCTTTTCATCTCGTATAATGCTGACAGACCAAGATTTTTATACGGGATTTGGTCACAAGTTCCAACTTGACCCATCATCATCTATGAAAAAAATGACTGCATTGGAAAAAACTGAATCAGAGATTGGTCAAAGCAATCTTGTTAATGGTTTAGGGTGGTATGTGTATGTTGAGCCAAGAATAAAAAATATCAAACAGTTAGAAGGTCTTGCATTAGTATATGAATTCCAACAAGATATTAATGACGTTATAGATAAAATGGACAATACTGGAGATGAAGATATAAAATATGGATTATTATCAGATTTTGTTCAACAAATAACTTCGGGTAGAGCTACCCCAGAAGAGGCTGCTAGAAATCAATTAATATATAAAGCAACATTATTTGCCCATAAACGTATGAAAATTGAAGCCAGTCATAGAGGTGACCAAGAAATAGTTAAGAACCTTGTTCTTTATAAGTCAAGCCCGGGTGGGGCGCATTTCGCTTACAGTACTGGGGCTTCTCATGCAGGATTTAAAGTTAAGAGCGACAAGAAGGCTCCTATATATTATAGTCGAATAAGAAACAATATAAAAGACCGTATATCTGAGCTAGATAAAGAAATAAATAAAGGAATAAGAAGAGGCATTGTTAATAGATTGATGCAGAAGATTGAATACAATGAAACAGTTAATTGGAATAAATTACTTAAATCTGTAAGTAAAAAACCAGAAAAAGAAAAATTAACTCATATATCAAAATATGTAGAAAAAAGATTTACTTCTATAATACTAGCATTAACACCTGAACAAACGGGAATTGACCATTTGAATTGGACAAAAGATAGGTTTTCGCACAGAAGTTCTTTAACTCAGGCTAGGTACACGATAAATAAAAACACAGGTAATGTAGAAGGAGTTAAATCTATTTCATCTATTTTAAATACGATAGGTGTAAGTAAAGAAGGTAAAAAATATATTTTAGAGACTTTAAAGAGTCAGAAAAAATTTGACAATGTTGTAGAAACTCTTGAATCTCCTTTTTTGCCCATTGATGTTGAGAAAGGTATTTACAAACCTTCCACTGATAATATTCTTGATTTAGAAGGAATAGACCTAATGTTAAGAGATGCTATGTATGGTTTCTTTATGGAATTAGGGAGTTCTTTTAGAGAGCATCTGAAAGCAGCCTGGGCTCCGATTGAATTGAAAGATGAAAATCTTGCTTATTCAATTGAACCAGAAGTAAATAAAGAATTTGGGAAGATTATAAGTAAAAGAAAAAAGAACAAAATCAAAACAGAAGTAGGTAATAAAAAAAGAAATCAATTTAAAAAACGATTACAATACAAGATTACTAATGTTCTTCCTGACGACCCCATAGCTCTTCGACAAAGAATTGATAAAATTGCTAAAAGATATGTAGATACATACAATAGACAAGTAAAAGGGTTAATTAACAAACTAGAAAATAAAGTTGATACTTATGTTGAAAACTTAGAAAACTTAAAAAGTTTAAGCCCAGAAAATTTAGATAAAACTAAGAAATTAAGACATGAGCAAAATAGATTTAAAGAAATTTCAATACATCATTCTATTCTTATGGCTCATCAAAGGGGAAATAGAACATGGGCATTGGCGGGAGCAGAAGCTCATTTAAAATTAGAAGGTTCAGGACAAGTAGATACTGCAAAATTGTATGTTAACGATTTTGAATTATATGACTCTAAGAGAGTAAAAACATATGAAGAATGGAAGATTAAGAGCTTAGGGCAAACAAATCCCAAACATATGGCTTTTGTTGATGCTTATTATGGGTTAGGGACAGGTAATCATCTAAAAAGTGATGAGCAAATAACAGAAGAATTAGAAAGATTTAAAAATAGTGGTATCGTGAAGGGCTCTAAAATCCATGATTGGGCTGATGATACACCGAGGTTCCAAACTTCTCATAATATAAGAGTCATATTTAAGGATGATAAATGGTATTCCCACAAGGGGTATTCTCCTAAAAATAAAATTGAAATAACATATGGAGAAGCAAAGAAATATTATATAGATGCTCCAAAGCTAGGCCCAGTGTGGACAGCTGCTAGAAAAGTATTAAGGAAACTTGGATTAAAAGCAGAATATAAGAATTACTCAGCTCTTAAAGCTCCTGTTGCTATTGTAAGACTACCAGATAATGAGATAGAAATGGCTCCAGTTAAGAGGTTTCATAGGATAGAAGAAGAGTCGGAATTTGAAAAGAAAGAATCTAAGTCTCAAGAATTAGCAAGAAAGACTGGTACTAAAGACCAATCAACAGTTATAAAAGACACTATCACAGAAGATGCAGTTAACTTATCTAGAGCTGTACAAAAATTCAATATGCCTGAAAAAATAAAAGACTTGTTTAGTGTTTCATTTAATAAAGCAAAAGATAAGTATGGAATTGAAGTTGCTGATTATGTTCCCATAATGGGAAAAGCTTTAAAGGCAATCCCCGACAGAGAAAGTAGAGACATGGTGAAAAACTTATTATCAGAGTGGGCAGTTAGTGTTGACCCTGATGTTGGTATAAAGATGCGTAGTGATAATAAGTCTATTAAACTTATTGAATTAATGGGATTTACAGGCAGAAAGCAGAAAAGGATTAGGAGACAGATATCTGACTTAGATGTGGTGGGGAATATAGAATCAGCTCTTAATGACCAAGGTTCAGAAGATAGTCATGATTTAATTCGTGAAGGTCTCCAAATATCTGATACTACAGATATGGAAGAAATAGAAAATAATAATGAAATTGAAGTTTATAACTTTTCTGATAATAGATTTTTTAAGTTTTTAGAAGGGACTAAATCAAAAGGTTATTTATCCATAGAAGATACTGCTGAATTAATGTCACAAGTTTCATTACTGGATTTTGAAGATTTTACTTCTTTTCTTTCAAAAGAACATGACTGGGAACCAACTACAACCGCAGATAATAATACAGTAAGAAATTTCTGGTTAAGTAACCAGCCAATTAATAGACAATCTGCGTATGACAAACCGGGATGGTGGTATGGAAATATCACATATGATGGCATGGTCAAAATAAGGAAAGATGACAAAAGACTAGTTCCGAAAGTTGGTGGTCACCCTAAATATGGAAAAGATATTAGAAGCAATAAAGACCTTCCAAAAACTGTTAATGTTTCATTCTTAGACTGGGATAATAAATCATATAATTGGAGCACTGGAGGAGACCTTAAATATTCAAGATTATATCTTAAAGACATGGTTGATGTACATAAAGACGAAAAGAAAGGTGGATTTTATTCTACTCAATCTTATGTCACTTTAAATGGGACTTTAATAAGAGGTTTAGACACAAAGTTTTCTCAATATGCAAACGACACAATCGGAGATGGGTTAGTCAGGACAATAGTTGCCGTTAAAGCAAGTGGTAATCAACCTTCGTTCATTATAGCAAGAGCCAGTCAAGATATAATGGATATAGCTTCTGAGGTTGATTCTATTATAGAATATCTCGACTATGAAGTTGGTGTGGGGAATATGACAGAAGGCAATAAAAAAGAATTTCTTATTTCTATGACTCACGAAACAAAGAAATCTCCATTAAATAAACATGTTGAGGCTCAGCACATATTACAACATGAAGTAATGAAAAGAGCAAGAGGTAGAGATTATTTAATAAGGACACCTAGTGCATCTCATCATAGTAGAAGATTAGGCATAGATGATGGAAATGGAGTTGTGGCTTTAGGTACTGGTGACTATACTATTAAGATTATTGACCAATCTAAAACATTTGTTTCAAGGGGAATACCGGGAGCTACTGGTTCATCTAAGAAGATACCTATGGTAGATTATATTGCAGGTCTTCCAGATAAGTATCACGGTGATGGAGCATTATGGGTAGAATCGGAGTATCTCGATAGAACCGCATATAATGTAGGAAGAGTCCCAACAACGAATTCTTCTTCGAAATTAAGAGAAATTAAAACAAGAATAAGATTTATCAGTAAAGATGATGAGTTTGGTAATAAGCATTATAGACAACAAGAAATGGAACAAGGTCTTGGTGGTTCAGAAATAATAGAAGGAACTCATTACTTAGCTTTAAAACATAATGAATTTGTTGTAGAAGAAGATATTTATATAACAGACGAAGCTGATAATATTGTAGCATACACAGCTAATGTAGATGGCAGTATACAAATATATGATGGTGAAGATAATAGAATTACAATGTTTGGGACTTTAGATGAAGCTAAAGAACCAGATGGAGGTAGTGGAGTATTCAAACTTGATGGTAGAATCTCTACTGATATTCTTACATTACCTGAAGAATCAAGACGTATAGTTAAAGTGCCCAAGCAACAAGGTCATAATAGCGCAGCTTTCCCGTGGATGTGGATGTCTCATTTACATGATTCTGTTTTTGATGGATTAAGAGATTCTTTATTAACAAGAATGTTAAATGTTGCTAGAGGAAATATGAACGCTTTATTCTCTGCGAGAAGTGATGTTCAGGTTATGAGAGCTCTTATGGGTCAATTCAAATCTGATGGGTTAACTATTATGGATGAAGTTGACAGATTAATAGAACCCAAACCGGGTCAAATGATTCAAGATGGATTTATGTTCCCACATATAATTACTGGTATAATAGAACCTGTGAAGAATAGGATGATAAAAGAAAATTCTTATGGTGGTAGAAGGAGAGGATTTGGGACATTCCCTGTAATTAAAGCAGACTTAACAAGAACTATTGTTAAGAATAAAGATGGTGTTGTGGTAAGTGCTGATGACGTTACAATGATGAGATTCTT
>Ga0098061_1001322_pt1 | contig 11967 bp, 27 predicted proteins | sample 22_taG_FD_92579 | JGI IMG/M metagenome (GOLD analysis project Ga0098061, IMG submission 92579) | Marine viral communities from the Subarctic Pacific Ocean - 22_ETSP_OMZ_AT15343 metaG | ecosystem: Environmental > Aquatic > Marine > Oceanic | place: Subarctic Pacific Ocean | collected 2015-01-20 | reverse complement strand
TAAGATACATCCGCCAAGGTGGGTGTACCTTAGGGGCGTAAGTCCTGATATGATACAGAGAGGAACGCGGATCCAGAAGTAAGCAGAACGCAGCGTGCTTTCCCTTTCTGTATCATATCTATCGCTCACCCAGCGGACATCAGGTAACAGAAAGATACGCGGTATATAAATCACAAGCTTTGTGTTTCCTTGGTTCGGGATCCAGCACCAAAATCCCACTCTTTTTATCTATCACACCCGTGTTGGGCAAGTAGTACGATGACTTTCTGAAACGGAAGTTCAAAACGATAGACTGCTGACCAAAGGAGTCGCTCTCCGCTCAGCACGGGTTTGGTTCTTCAATCCTATTCTTTGTGACCAAGGGATATCAGAGTTGTGTACAAAAAGGCGGTAGCTCCGCTGAGTATGCAGTTGTGACTGAATATACCTTGGATTGCTAGGAGGTAAAGGTGTTGCAAAGCAACGTGAGCACCCAGCTAGGGCGGATCAATGCGGAGCAGCAATCAGACGATAAGTTGTAATAAACTTACCAGCAAGCATGGCTTATCGTTATGATTTATGAGAGTAGTTTACTCATCGACCTTGACTCTGGTGTCCCTTGGCTACAAAGAACGATCAAGTTGGAGATACAGGTTCGAGTCCCGTCACGGCTTATGCCGGTTCGCCGTGTAGCTCAATTGGTAGAGCCCAACCTCTGATCAATCGTCACTTAGTGACAGAAAGTACAGCATGTATATTATAACAACAGGCTTCAGGCAAATGTGGCAAACAAGCGAGACTTTGGAAGAAGCATATTTGATCCGTCGAGACTATCTCAGGATGGAGATGGAGCAACTGATTACACATGAGGATGGCAGTTCTCCAAGTGGTCGTGTGGACTTCGATGAAGGCGTTGCTCTCATAAAGAACACCCAAGTTCGTACATATGATGTTGTCTCCTGCCCTATGGAAGAAGGAGACATGGAGTTCCTTTCAGGTTTATCGGGGGTGATGAGTGGTAATGCTTCGTAGTACCGTCATGCGGTACTACGAGAAACGAGGGTTCGAGTCCCTCCACCTCCATTACGCTCTGAAGTCTTGCTGATCACAAGATGAGGGCTACTGAGATATACGTATATCTCTTTAGTCTTGGGGGTTAAATTCCCCCAGCGGTACCAATACAGTCGAGAATGGGCGCGACTCTAAAGTAACATGACCCCCTTGAGCTTACCGGCAAAGAGGAAACAAGCCACCCCCTGATAACGGGTAGCAGCCTAGGGTGAGTTGAATCCCCTTACGGGGGAAGGCTGTCCGTACCTCCTTGGTAACTGAAAGGTTATCAAGAAGGTTTATAGGAGATCTATCATGACCGAAGAAGAGTATGCGGCTTATCACGATCTAATAGAACACTTACGAGAGCAGGAAACCCAACAATGAACACGTACAATCACCTTTATTATCTAGGATTCACACTCAATAGTACAGAACCTGATCCCGACAAGATTAGTACAGATGTCCTAAAAGAAGCAGTAACCAAGCGTATCAATAGTGGTGGATTGCTGGAGATAGAATCTGGTGAATCTATCATCATCACCGAAAAAATTAGTCAGGAGACACCCAATGAAGGTACTGATTGACGTAGAGTATGGCTTCCAGACATGGCTCTGGGAACCTGAAGTAAAAACCGAAGAGGAACTCAGGCTCCTCTGGTCCAAACACAGACCAACATCCTGTTGTGATTTAGTCACAGAACTTCCGGGTACTACAACCAGAATATGGGATGAGATAGGCCCAAGCGTAGACACCGCCGATTTCGTAGCCCAGTGGCACGAAGAAGACGATTCTCATCTTATTAAAATAGGTAGAAAAACAAATGGATGAAAAATATAAGATCTTTCTTGACAGCCTACGGGCTCTTGGTATAGTAAACATGTTCGGTGCTTCCCCGTTCCTTCAAGAAGAGTATGGACTCTCGAAGGTGGAGGCCCGTGAGGTATTGGCTGAGTGGATGTCATCTTACAAGGAGAATTGACATGGCTATGAACGGTGCTGATCAACGTGACCTTGGTCGTTGGCATGCTGCCAAGGATCGACAAGAGGATGCTCATTGGGAGGATGAGGTTGATGATGAGCCTAAGGATGAGGATGCTGAGTATGAACGAGGCATCGAGCGTATGATGCAAGACTTGGAGGACGAAGATGCCTGATGACCCCGGTGATATTCAATGTGAAGAGTTCTGGAATGAAGCATGGGATTCTTATATGGCTGAAGAAGAAACTGATAAAGCAGTTGAAAGATTCTTTGGTTCTTATAACATAGTTCTACCAGATTTATCCCAATTGATGCCCTAGTATCAATGGACCAGCGGAACGGTAGAGATGGTGTAGAGGTCCGATGAGGTTTCAAGGGATACCAAGAGTAATAAACTCCCTCTTTTAAAAAGGTATGGAGAATACCGATGCAAGAAATGTTTGATAACTTTATGTTTGTTCAATCGCTTACAACCCCCGGCGGGCATACCACTACTGGTATATCCCAGACTGAGGATGGTATATTCCTAAAGTGGATAGAAGATACCGACCCTGATCAGGTATATTCAATGCGTATCGCAGAGTCTGACGCAACGGATATCTTAGATAGTCTGCGGCTCGCCCTGCAAATGATAAGTAAAGCCATGAAACTAGGAGAAGTCGTATGCTAGGACTAGGCAAGGGACACGACCACGGTGAATGGTACACCAACTGGCGTAAGCACCCCGGTAGGAATATCGTAGCACTGGGGGGTATGAAGCACGATCTCACACCTCTTCAGGACGGCAGATGCCTCGGCTTTGATGGCAAGAAGTTTGATGTATACGAGCCTATCAAAGCATGGTCAGAGCAATGGCACCATGACAAGAAGGGTGACAACCACTATCCTATTGAAGGAACCAAGGTCCGTAATGATCTTCCTCCTTTGTATCTACAATGGCGTGAAGATTATAAGGAACGGTTTTGTTGAAACAAAGAACCCCTCTTATGTCTCTAACAAGGAGACTATTAAGGTTACCTAAAGGTGATGACTGGAAAGATAAACAAATTGCAAGATTTCTTAGGACTGGGGACTATGAAAGGTTACGTACTACCGTAGTATTCCATGAGCGTAAGGAGTTTAAGTAATGTTTATTGTTCAGATAACTTGGCAGGATGCTGAGACTTTTGGAGATACGAGTTGGATAACTCTAGAAGAGGCCAATGAAGTTGCGTCTAAGGCTCCCCCTACGATGAAGTCTGTTGGGTTTGTGTTATATGATGATGATAGTTACATAGCCATCACAGATAGCGTAGGCCCGAATGAAACAGGCCATGTTACCAAGATTCCTAAGTCAATGATCAGTGTTATCACTGAACTTTTCCCTAGTCCTCAACCCTAAGGAGAGTATGTATGCTAGCAAATCTATTATATCCAATGCGTATGAGAATCATTATGTTTATACCATTAATGATGTACTGTTAAGATGTTAAAGAATATTAAGTGGGGTATTTGGGTGACTGACCTGAAGACATTCGTGGTTGATTCATATATCTCAGTAGATAATCAAGAGTACGAGGCCGTATATGCTGAGTTTGATACACGTAGAGCTGCTTCAAAGGAAGCCAATGAGTTTAATAAACTCTGGCGTGGACGCAACCAAGTGTTCGGTCCCAAAAAACTACCGATAAAGTCCCGGAAAAGACTTGACAACAGCCCTTAAGTTGGTACAATAGCAATACTATGGGACGTACAGATAAAGATAAGAAGAAAAAAGATACTATTAAACCTCGAAAACCTAAACCCAAGGGGTGCAAACGTCGAGAGGTAAAAGGTATCTTAAAGGATTGGGAGTCTTCCGATTGGGAGGACTTAGGTAATGATGAGTTAAATCTTAAAGGAGATAATAATGGCTCACGAAATGACCGAGAATGATGGTGCTGTATATCACAAGACAAAGGCTTGGCATGGTCTAGGTAATGTGGTGGACTACACGCTAAGTCTTAGCACTGCTCTGGAACAATCAGGGTTGGGTTGGGGAGTTGAGAAGAGTGAGGGTATCAATGTTATTAGTGATAACATGTTGTATACCAATGAATACCGTGGCATAGTACGCAAGGATACCCAAGAGGTACTTGGTATTGTATCACCACAGTATCAGGTAGTACAGAACGACGAAGTGTTCCGCCTTGCTGAGTACTTCAGTAACGTAGCAACAGTTGAGTCTGCTGGCTCTATCCAAGGTGGACGCAAGTGCTACCTGTTGCTCAATCAGGATTCGTTTGAAGCAACGGCTGATGATGTTGTTGAACGATACATGGCTCTGTTCTGGGGCCACGATGGTAAGAGTTCTATTGTACTCAAGCCCACAAGTATCCGTGTTGTTTGTAAGAATACCATGGACATGGCATTGGCTGAAGGTACTAAGAATAAGATGACCATCAAGCATCATGGTGACATATCTACTAAGATGCAGGAGGCTAAGGATATCCTTGCTGAGTACAAGAACACAGGTAACTTGTTCCGTAATCAGGTTAGTGTCCTTGCTAGGCGACCCATTAGTCATGATGCACTACGTAGATTCTTCTTCGATGTGTATCAAACGATGGAAGGTGAGATCCCTACTCGTCCGGTTACACCTGAAGAGGAGAGGGCTCACACTAAGGCTGTTGCAACCATTGGTAAATGGGACAGCACCTTCGAACAAGAGTCAGGCCTTATGCCTGCAAGTTGGTGGCTCGCTGTCAATGCTGTGACTAAGGATCTTCAGCATAGGCCAGCAGCCCGAGGCCGTCAGGCTACCGTATCCACTAAGGCATACAGTAACCTTAACGGTAAAGGATCCAAGGATAGTACTCGCGTAATGCAGCATGCCTTGACTCTATAGTTATTGCCCCCTACGCCCCTGTCCCACCCTCGTGGTGGGCGGGGGTTTTTCTTAGGAGAACCCTATGTCGGATAAACAAACGGATGCTTCCTACGATGACCCCATTAAACATGGCGGTAACTGGGATGCTGAGACTAACTGGAAGAAGCTACGGGAGAAGCATGCCGAGCATAAGAAGACAGGCAAATGGAAGCCAACAGAGTGGGACGGTGGCCGTATCACTGGTGGTGCTGGCAAAGGGGACAAGGACAGGCACCGCCAGATATCTAAAGAATTATATGATCTTAATTTTGATCTAGCCTTTGGTAATATAACAAGAGAAGAGTATGATCATAAACTAAGTGAGTTGGATACATGATATGGAGTACGTTGACAGAAGAAGAGAAGTTCCGGCGGGCTGATCAACAGTTATCCTTTGAGCAAGAGATGCTTGACTATGGTAAGCATAAGTATTGGAAGGATTATGATAGGTCACCAGATGAGGGAATACCCGAGCAAGAACTAATAGATTCCTCAGTTAAAGAACTTGAGGATGTATACCAAGAGTGGATCGATCAGATCGCTATGAATCCTAGATCTCCACAGTGGGTATACCCGCTAATGGAACTTGGTTCTCGTAAGATGGCTGACATAACTATCCGTGCTATTGTACGTGCGTGGTTCTCTAGTTCTTTCTGGTCCTTCAGGTGGAAGCATGGCGAAGACCTGCATACACCACCGCTAGCACAGACCATAGCCACACAGATAGCACAAGATGCGTGTGATATCATCTCTTTCCAACGAGCCAAGCAAGATTATAAAGATGATTGGAAGAAACAGTCCAAGTTCATTAAGAACTGGACAACCAAGAGATGCAGGGCCTTTGCTCTCAAGGTACATAAGAATATAAAACTCAGCATCAAACAAAAGCATGACTTCGGACACCACATGCTACGTATAGCAGTCACTTCTAATATTATTCTATTAAAAACACAGAAGATAAAGACTAGGCGTGGTAAGTTTCGCAACTACACCTTCGTTGAGTTTCACCCTGATGTACTGAGGGAGTTACACCGAAGACATGACATACTACAGAACTCAACCCTGATCTACAGGCCCATGCTTGTACCACCGAATGATCACACACTAGTATCTTCTGGAGGATACATATCAACGAGCCTCAGGAAACCTGTAGTGCAGAGATATAAATCCAATTACTTTGGAGAAGTACCGAAAGAACAGAAGTTTTCAACACCATCTCCACTGGTTTTAAGAGGATTAAATGCCTTGCAAAAAACAGAGTGGGCTGTCAACGAGGATGTCTTTAGTGTCATGTCTACCCTTTTCATGAACAATACCGGGATAGCAAACCTACCTTACCATTCTTTCAATGAGTTCATGCATTCAGAAGAGTATCCCAAGGAGGGGACCAAAGAAGAGCAAGCCATCTGGTGTCAGAAAAGAGAATCCTGTTGGTCTGAGTGGTATAAACAAGAGCAAGCCAGAGGCCGCATGCTTGTGCGTCTTAACTTAGCAGGGGATCTAATCGAGAGGGGATTCTTCTACCATGTATACAGCCTCGACTTTAGAGGTCGTGCCTATACTACGTGTGAACTGTTATCTCCCCAATCATCTGACGTTGATAGAGGACTCATAAGATTTGCAGAGGGAGTAGAATTAACTGAAGAGGGTAGATACTGGCAGAAGATACACCTAGCAAATGTCTTTGATCAAGATAAAGAAACACTGGATGATAGAATACAGTGGGTTGAGGACAACTGGGACATGATCCTTCGTATTGCAAAGGATCCCTATGAGAATAGAGAGTGGATAGATAACGCCAAGAAGAAGAATAAATCTTTTCAACGCCTTGCTTCCGTGTTTGATATCACCAGAAATGATAACCTAACATTCGTACCCGTGCAAGTAGATGGTAAATGTAATGGTAACCAACACTGGTCAGCAATAATGGGGGACGAGGATATAGCAAAACTAGTAGGCGTACTCCCTTCGTTACAGCCACAAGATTTATATCAATATGTTGCGGACAAGACAACCGAATATTGTAACCTCCACCGACCATCTAACGAATGGTTCGGCAACTTCCTTAGTCATTGGGACAGAGGTATAGATCGTAAAGTAACCAAGCGTAGTACCATGTGTGAGCCTTATGGCCTCACCTTCTATGGTATCCAAAGATATATAAAAGTAGAGGGCCACTTAGACTGGGTGCCTGATAATAAAATAGGTGGGGCTGTTGTTGAACTGTCCCGTGCCATTAAGGCAGCGTTAGATTTAACTCTACAAGAAGCAAACAAGGGTAAGGCTTGGTTAAAAGAAGTTTCTTCGATAGCAAGCGACCTAAACAAACACTTGGAGTGGGTCACACCAAGCGGGTTCAAGGTATCTCATTACTACAATAAGATATCAACCCGTAGATCTCTTGCTAAGATGTTCAACAACAAACAGCTTACGTTTCATGTTAAGACTGATGACGTAAACCCAAGGACTGCAAGCCAAGCCATAGCTCCCAACTATATTCATTCTCTTGACGCAGCCCATATGTTCCTGACTATAGATCGCATGATACAACTAGGAATCTATAACCTTAGTATGATACACGATTCATATGGATGCTATGCTAATTATGTGGGTACAATGCAGAGACTTATAAGAGAGGAGTTCATCCGGATCCATAAAGAAAACCAACTTGATATATTTAAATTACATATAGAAAATAAACTTGGGGTAATCTTACCTGATCCTCCACCCCGAGGTATATTAGATATTGATATGGTAACGAAGTCTTTATACTTCTTTTCATAGGAGATTACCATGCCACACCTAGTAGTAGCAAGCGAAGGCGATTTAGAATACTCAATTAAATACGTAACCGCAATTGCTTTAGCCGAAGGTTCAGATAAATTTATAGAACTAACATTCCCTAGTCAGCGGCTCATGGAAATATTCATGAGTAATTTATTCACGTCATTTATAATAAACAAAGTACCCCAGCAAAACAACACAAATATTACAATAAATATCCCGGATGATGAGGGTACAGTGAATGTGGATGAGTATTGATGATGGTGATCTCATTGATGTTGAAACCATTCAGGATGGTGTAGCCTGTGGTGCAGACTTAGATGAGTACCTTGGTGATAGAGAGTGAACTTGATATGGATATTGCTATAGAACATATAGTAAGCTTATCAGTAGTAGAAGGCAGGAAAACACTGACGCTTGTGTTCCCCTCAAAGGGATTGCATAATATATTCATGGGAAATTTGTATGATGTTCTTGAAGCTGGTATTGCAGAGACACCAACGAACATCGAAATCGAAGTAATAATCAGGAGTTAAAAAATGCCTAGAGTTTTAGTCATAGGCGATCTTCATTTCCCTGCTGAACGAGAGGACTACCTCGACTTCTGTAGAGATATAAAAAAGAAATACAAAACAGACACCACCATATTCATAGGTGATGTCATTGATCACCACGCAGTATCGTTCCATGCCAAGCACCCGGAAGCGGAGGCTGCTCAACAAGAGTATGGTTCTGTAATGGAGAGTCTGAAAATTTGGCGAAAATTTTTCAAGCACGCTTCCGTATGCATTGGGAATCATGACGAACGGGTTCACAGAATTGCTTCGGCATCTGGGATCCCCTCTATGTATCTAAAAGACTATAAAACTGTGTATAGCACACCGAATTGGGAGTGGAAGCATGAGTTTATTATAGATAATGTATACTACACCCATGGTACAGGCACCTCAGGTGCCATGCCAGCCATGACTATGGCTAAATCTATGGGAAACAGTGTCGTATCAGGTCATGTACATTCTGTTGCTGGTATTAACTGGTCGAATGGTCCAACTGATCGTAAGATTTTTGGGTTTAACGTACCCAATGGGGTTGACAAAAACCACACAGCAATGTACTATGGTCGTAACTTTCTACGAAAACCAGTCAATGGGGCTGGCGTAGTAATCAATGGTAATCCTTATATGGAGGTAATGACTTAATGACGGATACCGAAACAGTAGATCAGCCCGAGGTTGATCAAGAGGAAACTTACATTCCTCTTACAGAACTCAAGACCTTTCTCTATCAGATCTTGCACATGCTGAGTCAAGTTTCAGCAGGGATCGAGACAAGTATAAGGTCAGCAGATGAACATGCCGCTAAGGCAAGAAAACAAGGAGATGATGACAGTGCCGACAACGAAGAACAAGATTAGTCCCTTTACAACTAGTACACTTGATGTAACGTGGGCTCACCTTCATACCCCAGACACTAAGTTCGGGGAAGACTCAGCAAACCACAACATTACAGTGGTTGTTGATAAAGAGCTTCAAGATAAGCTTAACGAATGTGTTGCAGAATTAGGTGCAACCAAGATCAATGGTATGCGAGAGGATACGGATGGCCGCTTGGTTCTCAAGGCTAAGTCCAAGATGTATATCAAGGATGGTATCTCGACATTCCCGTGTCGAGATGCTCAGTCTAAGGAAACAGCGGCAGTAGCGTTTGGTGGTGACAAGGTTCGCCTTCGTCTATCACCAGCCCTACTCTCTCGTGACTCGTCCCTCTCTCTCTACCTGAACGGTGTTCAGATTATAGAGAAGGAAGAACGAACCGATAACGGAGGGTTTGAACCAACGGATGGCTTCGATGGTTCAGGCTTTATCGCACCAAGCATAGATGATAATGATGATGATCTTCCTATCTAATGCCTGAGTGGAGGTTCCCGCTGAACCCAGTGGCTGCTAGTAGGCCTCGTGTCTCACGACATGGGGCCTACTACACCGGCCCCTATAAAAAGTTTCGAGAGGAGTGTATTGAAGTAGTTCCCTTTGTACTGGGAGATTACTTCGATCCTTACGAGTGTCCATTGCGTGTAGACGCAGAGTTCTTTGTCAAGAGACCCAAGACTACAAAGCTAGACATGCCAAGGGCAGACATAGATAACTTTCTCAAGGCTGTCTTTGATGTACTCAATAAGAAACTCTGGATAGATGATACTATTATTAGATCTGTATACGCCACTAAGCAATGGGCTGCTGAAGGGGAGGATGGGTATTTTATTATTGGAGTAGACAATGCTGTATCCTGAGTTACATGAAGAACTGTTAAGAGTACACGCTATCTTAGCTACAAGGGAAAACCTAAGTAGTGAGATGATATCCTGTGCTGCAAGAGTTGAGAAAGATTTTGGATCTGCCTGTATCATGGCTATCGCTAGCCTAGGTGGGCTACACGCCCCGATAGAGCAGGCAATGAAGCTACTGTCAGACCCTAATGCTATACGTACTGTCCACGTATTGTTACAAGATGGTAGTAAGGTACCGGGCTGGGGATCTTCCTTTGTTAAAGGAGAAAAGGATCCTATCTTTGAGACCTTATGTTATATGTTATATAAGCCCGAACACAATTCACCAGTCTTTAAACTATGGCACCTTATCGCAGACATAACAGACCATCTACGTAGTAAGAATATATGGCCTAACGCTGCCTGTTACACCGCAGCCTGTTGTATACTAAACGAGATACCCCCCTGCGTTGCTATAAAGACACTGATCCAAGGACGAATAGATTCTTGGGCAGATATATATATTAACAACTATAACCCCCGGCTCCCGTAGCTCAGTTGGATAGAGCAACGGTCTTCTAAACCGTAGGTCGCACGTTCGAGCCGTGCCGGGAGTGTGAACAAAAGGAAATGATGATGGCACTAATGTATGATCACGAAGTCGAAGTAACTATGACGGTCTTCGTCCAAAGCATGCAAGAGAACGCTTTGGACCACAAGGACGATGTAGCAGACGCATTGAGGTCAGAGATCACATACCACGGCGTAGTCCTTGATTATGAAATTGTAGACACAACTACTGGAGACTATTGACAAGGCTCCGTAGCCCAACCGGCAGAGGCAGTGGACTTAAAATCCATACAGTGTGGGTTCGAATCCCACCGGAGCTATTGGATACACGAAGTGCTGCCCTAATGGTGCTGCGGGATGTATCCAAGTTGGGCTGGTAGCTCAGTGGTTAGAGCACACGACTCATAATCGTCTGGTCGTTGGTTCGAATCCAACCCAGCCTATTAAGGAAAGAATATGTTTAATAATAAAGATTATTTTATAGAGAAAACTATTAACTGGTGTCGGGCCTTGTTCTGTATACCGGATAATGTTATAATAAATTATGATCTAAAGCACCAACCGGATTGTTGGGGTTGTAGTTCTCAGGTTAAGGAAAGTCATTACGCTATTCTAATAGACCCAACCATGTCTATTAGAGATACTGTGTCTACTACAATACATGAAATGATTCACGTAAAACAATGGGAGTTCCCTTCTCATGTTTCAAACAAGAATGATGGTGAAGATGAGGCAGAAGAATTCCAATACAAACTAACTGATTTACTCTGGGGACTAGGTTTACTATGACAAAGGAAACAAAATGAAAAATGATTACTACACAAGAGACGAACTAATAGAGATCATAAAGAACTTTGCTTATGCCTGTAACTGGGATACGGCGGACTATGATATGGCTGAGCATCTAGGTGAGAAGTATTTCCCAATCTTTAAGGATGCCGTTGGAGATGATGATGAAAGCATTTAGAATTGTACTTGATGTGGTCAGCACTGCTTGGGATTCTGCTGAGGCTTTTGTTGAGGCAGAGACTCTCGAAGAAGCCCTTGTATTGTTCAAGGCAAACCCTTATGATTATGACTGGGATAACTGGGAGACTCACGACAGTGAGACTCGTAGTTGGGAAGTCAACGAAGAGGAGTGTAGTAGGTATTTTAAGGAGGATAACGATGGGTAGATTAAAATCATTCATGCTACTTGAGGGTGGTGATGATATTATTTGGAAAAGGGGAGGACAAACTTACGAGGGTAAGGTAGAATGTCTACAGTCCGATACCCACTCCATGACTGGTGAGGCCTACGTCGTATCTCATATGGATGGGCCTGTTCTTAAAGAATACACAGTGTATCCTTCCGAAGTTTGTTTCAATGAGATGATTAAGGCTCGTAAAACTTCCGACCGAATGGATACCTTAATAAGAGGAGATGATTTAAATGATTAGAAAACTTGC
>Ga0098061_1001321_pt1 | contig 11977 bp, 13 predicted proteins | sample 22_taG_FD_92579 | JGI IMG/M metagenome (GOLD analysis project Ga0098061, IMG submission 92579) | Marine viral communities from the Subarctic Pacific Ocean - 22_ETSP_OMZ_AT15343 metaG | ecosystem: Environmental > Aquatic > Marine > Oceanic | place: Subarctic Pacific Ocean | collected 2015-01-20 | reverse complement strand
CATTTCCATAAAAAATCATAGTAGTTGGCTTACTAGTATGTATTATATTATGACTCAAAAGTTTTTGATTGGTAAGGTAAGTTTTCAATGTTTTATAATAAATTGAATTTTCATAAGTTTCTAACTCTGTTGATTTAATTAATTTATACATTTTGTTTATCAATCCAGGCATAAGTCTTAGCTAGGCCAGTTATAAGCTTCTCGGAAACTTGCCATCCAATTTTTTCAAAATAAAGATCATTGCAAGAATTTCGCCCATTAACTCCAATAGGGCACTTATGACCATACTTTGAAAAAAACTCTTCACCATCAATGTTAGCAATTTCTATTTTCTTTCCAGAAATTTCAGCAATCATACTTGCTAATGTATTAATTGTTACCATCTCTTCTGAGCCGATATTAACTGGTCCTGAGAAATCTGATCTCATCAGCCTTAATGTAGCCTCTATACATTCATCTATATATAAGAATGAGCGTGTTTGGCTTCCAGGTCCCCATACTTCAATTGATTCTCCATCCTTAGCTGTGGACACCTTCCTACAGAAAGCCGCAGGTGCTTTCTCTCTGCCACCAAACCAAGTTCCTTCCGGGCCAAAGATATTGTGGTATCTTGCTATCCTTACAGAAACACCTTTATTCTTCATGAAAGCTAAAAACAATCTCTCGCTAAATAACTTCTCCCATCCATATTCGGAGTCTGGATTTGCAGGGTAAGCTGAATCCTCTCTACAATTAGGGTTCTTGGTGCTCATCTGATTATGCTCTGGGTACATACAAGCTGAGGATGAATAGAAGATTCGTCCAATCTTAGACGCCTCACTTAAGACATTGAGGTTAATTAGGGCAGAGTTATGCATGATATCTGCATCATTTTCTCCTGTAAAAACAAAACCTGCCCCACCCATATCAGCAGCAAACTGATAAAGTTCGTCGGCTCCACCACTCATAACGAATCTAACAAAAGAAATGTCTCTTAAATCACCAACAAAGAATTCATTAGCTTTCGTTTCTGAGAATTCCGGTCGTTTTAAGTCGGCTCCTATCACGTAGAATCCATCTTTCCTAAGTCTCTTCACCATATGACTTCCGATGAATCCACCGGCGCCTAGTACTATTGCTCTCTTACTCATATCGTCTCCTTTAATGAGGTATCTTTTGGTATCTTGTGCCCAACAGTTAAGAACATCTTCTCAACATGTGGCTTTCGGATTTTTGCAATCTCGTATATTGATCTTCTGGTAGTCCCTACATGGACAATACCAGTTCTCTTATTGGAAAAGGCCTTAATAATCCTTGGTGCTTGCAAGTCTACATAGTCTTTGGATGTATATTGATTTACAAACGCTGCTTCATAAGGAAATTCTCTTCCAAAGAATGAAGTCCTAATTACTAAAGAATTTTCATAGGTTCTAACAATTAGTTCTGCGGCGGCTTTCGTCTTGGCGTAATTTGTTAGAGGGTTTATTGCATCATCAATATCGTAATCTCTGCTTTTCCCGTCAAAGACATAATCAGTAGAGATATAAACTAATCTAATATTATTCTCTTTACAGAGCTTTAGGACGTTTAAAGTTCCTATTAGGTTTGATTCAATGGCAGGTTCGGGGTTGTCTTCTGCTTTCAGAACATCAGTGTAAGCTGCGGCATGAACTATATAATCGACTTTTATATTCTTAATATAGGACCGCATCTGTTCGATATTTAATATGTTAAATTCCGAGCTATTCGGGAACATGAGTTCTGGTAGAATCTCAACTATTTCAGTCCCTAACCTTCCACTCCCACCAGTTAAAATTCCTACTTCCATTTATATAAACCTTCTTTGTATCTCGGAACCCAACCTTCTTTCCGAAGTTTTTCTGAACTTACTGCGTACCTAAGGTCCTGGCCCCACCTGTTCTCTACGAACTTTATGGAACTCTTATCTTTCCCATACCAACGAAGGATTTCCGTAGATACTTCCATGTTGGTGAGGTAGTTTTCGGCTGCCACGTTGTAAGTCTCATTCTTGATCTTCTTATCTATTAACAAGAAAAAGGCCTCTACGTTGTCTTTTACATATGTCCAGTCTCGCACGTAGCTGCCATCACCATGCAGGGGAATCTTCTTATCTTGTTCGGCACAGCTTATGGACTTCGGAATTAGTTTCTCTTCATATTGACGTTCACCGTAATTATTACTACTTCTTGTTATAAGATAATCCATATCATAGGTTCTATGATAACTGAGAACAAGCATTTCGGCTGCGGCTTTCGTCGCTGAGTATGGATTCGAGGGACTAAGTTTGTCTGTCTCAACAAATGTACCATCTAATATGTCTCCATACACCTCGTCAGTGCTAACATGGAAGAATAACGGCCTATTATAGGCAGGTTTACCTCTTACAAGTTCTAAAAGATTATGAACGCCTAGAATATTACTTTTTACAAAAGGGGAGGAAGCCTTAATAGAGTTATCAACATGGCTTTCTGCTGCAAAATTAACCAATATGTCGCAAGTTGGTAGGTGTTCTATTTCACTTATATCTTCTTTTATAAGTTGGTAATTAGGATGGGTATCCCACGGCAGATGCACGTGAGAAGCGTAACTCATTTTATCAATGTCGATAACGGTATCGCCCCTTCGAAGAGCTTCTTCTACAAAATGACTTCCGATAAAACCTCTTCCACCTGTTACAATATACTTCATTTCTTATCCCTATAGTTAAATTTTATGTTCTTTGAGTACTCTTCAAAGGATTGTGCTTTCCGATCTTTGTATGACATTAAAGCCTCTTTAGACTTGATTGGCCACTGAATGTTTAATACTGGGTCGAAGGGGTTGATACCAGCCTCGCCCTCTTTATTGTATTTAGCAGTACATTTGTACAACACCGTGGTGTCGTCCTCAAGACTAACAAATCCGTGAGCGAATCCCTCTGGAATCCAAACCATTTTATGATTCTCTGCGGTCAGAACAACACAATCGTACTGCCCATAGGTTGGAGAACCCTCTCTTATGTCTACAAAGTAATCGATTGCTCGACCTCGCACGACCCTTATCAGTTTTCCCATCGGCTGATCCCATTGGTAATGAAGACCACGGATAACATTCTTACGTGAGCAAGAATGGTTGTCTTGCACGAACTCTTCCTTCAGGAGTTCACTTATTTTTTCGTCAAATGACTGAAAAAAGAAGCCCCGATGATCTGAATAGACTTCTGGCTCAAACACATAGACACTATCGAAGTACTTCTTCATTCCTTTCCCTTTATCAGATGAGAGAACCTCTCTTTGTTTTCAAGAATATAAGCAGGCAGGCCTTCTGCTAAGTCTACAATCTCAAATGAGGAGTCTCTTAGGAAGACATCTTGGTTTAATTCAATATTGCTTTCTATCCTGCTCTTGTAAAAAGGGCTATTAAACTCTTGATGAGCAGCACATTCAATTTTTAGTAACACTCTTTGTTGCGCTGTCAACTTCTTGTGCCCGCCTACATAAGTAAAATGCCACCCTCCGTCCGATACCCTGTGTGCATCCTTTTTCATTTCGGGATGCCTCAGACGATCTACCCCGTATTTCTTTAGGAATCCATAGTTACAAATCTTCGTCCCAAGCCACTTCTTATCTGTGATTCCATCGAATTCCCCAGAATGTGATAGGAGTTTACCAGAAGTTTCTTTCACATTGAAGTAGTAATAATACATATCTTGAGCTAAGTGATAAAGAATATCTTTTTCGTAAAAAGAGTCTAGTTTCTTCAAGATCTCAATATTGGGGAACTCATCTAAATCACTCGTAATAACAATATCGTCATCAGAGCAATCCACCAATCCTCTAATAATTGAATTTCTTTGGTGTTGATCTGTCTCGAAGGGACGAACACCTATAAACTCTTCAGGGGTATCATCTACCACGACATGGATTATCTTGTGTTGAAACTTTTCAAATAACTTCTTATTTTCTTGATAGAAGAGTTGTTTCTTTCTTCCTGAAAAGGTTACAACAGATTCACACAAAACAAAGAAATCAACATAAGGATCTAAATAATTTAGCCTAATCTCTAACAAATCTAATTCGTTAAAAAAAGGAAAGCAATCATAAATTTTCATAGTATTATCCCTCCTTCCCTATACATTTCCTTGTGTTCTATTTCATAATCATCTTTTTCTAATTTACACTCTTCGTAAGTGAAAAGGCTTCCATCTCGATCTAAGTACTCCCATTCTTTTGTTAGAGAGTCTCCTTGTGCCCAGAATCCATCTGAGACATTATGTTTACCCCAATACTTCGGTGCAATTACGTTTATGACTTCATCATTAATCCAAGTTGGAATCCAAGCAAAGCTGGAGTTTGACATAATTATGTTTCTTGCGTTCCTGACTATAACCCAGTCAGCCTCTGTATTAAAGTGAAAGACATCTAGTGTCGGGAACATTCTTTTGGCGGTCTGTGGGTCGTCTGTGATGACTTTAAACTGCATATCAGGATTCCTCTGCCTCATAATAGCCATTGCGTTTTCCCAATAATCCTTTGACAAGAACAAGTCTTTAATTGGAACATACTCTCCACCACGGAAACCTAGAATACAAATATCTTTATGAGATAGCGCAGTAATCTGGTTGGCATCATTGATTTTTAACCACTCTCGAACTTGGTCTTTATGGCCTTCTAGGTACTTTTCGGATTCCATGTTTCCATCGATCTTGGTATGGTCTAGAACATTCGCTAATTTTGGATCATACAGGCGACAATCACACTTAAACCACGGATGAGTAAAGCTTTTTTCCTCGTAATATCTTTTGATACCGTCAGGTAATGATAAAGGTGGGCCGCCCTCTGGTCCATGTCCCCTGACAACGGGTTCTCCCCAGTCTAAAGTCATTATTCTTGGAGCCTTGAATTTTTGTGGGTTCATGATTCCAAATTTATAATCATTATTTAAAGCAATGACTCTTGTTACCGTATAGCGCCATAATTGATTTCCCAATCCAGAACCATTATATAATTCATTCACTATCATCTGTATAAATCCTCTCGTACTTCAAAAGTACCGTTCCATATGGTGTATAAAGCTCTTTCTATTATATGACATTCTGCTGGTATATCACTTTTGTTAATACACTCTTCTCTTGTCGGGACATAATCTATAAAGCTTATTAGTTTTTCATAAAACCTCTTTTCATATTTTATTATATTCTCTCTAGGTACTATGTAATTGGCTCCTGGGGCAAACCTAACCCATTCAGGATGAACAGGTTCTTTGAATATTGTGCTCAAGAATTCATTATAGTTCCTAAAATGCCTACTCACATGATGTGGTACATACCAACTATTGTTTATTTCTAAATATCCACCATCAGATGTAAGCCTCATAGCACTACTCGGTGAGGTATCAACGTGCTCGTAGGACTCTAGAGAAGTAAATGTTTTATTATTCATAACTTGAAGAAACTTTTCTTTCTTACAATGCCTGGGGAACACATCACCTTTCACAAAGATTGTTACCTCTGGCAATTTCTCATAATTTTCTACAATATGGTGAAGGTATGTGTGGATATTATGACCAACATTCGGAAGACTTCGCACCTTGTCGCTAATAACCTCGGTGTTTCCTTTATCATAGATCATATAATTATTCGTATAATCTTTCACCCAAGAGACATCATACTTATATTGGTTTACCACCAAGAAATTCGAATGGATTCTAGTCTCTGGAAGTTTAAAATTAAACCTTTTGGGATATGTTCCAGGCAGGTATCGATGAAATCCAAATGGCTTTTTTTCTTTTGAGGTTTCTGTTGTTGGAATCTCATGAGAAAACCTAGCAGCTACATCAACTGGTGCAAACTTTGCACCATGTTTTTCAAACAAATGTCTATTATGAACACAAATGTTCCCGTCTTCGTTATAAGCTCCTGCGTTCATGTGCTTGTAGAAGGTTCCTTCATTTACTTCAAATGGAATCTCTTCTATATGGGGAATCTCTAAGATCTTTCTACTTCTTAGGGTAAAACCTCCGTTTCCAACTCTATGGTGATTTCCGAAAGGGTCGATGAAAGCATCCGCCTTGATCGGCCAAGGTGCTCCAATATAATCCCACAACAGGAAATCATCGTCCCAAGACTCCGGGTTTATAATAAAACCATCCGGGTGAATCATGAGCATAAATTCAGTATCTACGTGGTTAATTAAACCATGAATGCAATAGTAGCTGAACTCTTTATAAGAAATCTTTCCAAAGTCTTTAAACTTTTCATACTGGATGCCTTCCGGCATAGACTCTGGAAGTTCATGAGAGATGAACTTCACTGCTCCAAAGTTTATTTCCTTCATACTGTATTGAAGTGCTAACAGATTCTCTTCTACTTGAGTAGAGCCTAGTGCCAGCAATGTTACATTCGGTAAATTAAGCATATCTTTTGACCATCATGAGCCTTTCTTTTTCTTTCAAGACTGGCGGGATAAGGTTAGTTAACTGCTTCTCCCATTGAGTTATCACAACTGTTGTAGCTTCTAGGATTTTTGGTTTTCCAAATCTTTCATGCATCTTCATGTAATAGTCAACATCAACCATCCAAGTCAGGCCCTCATCAAGAAGAATTGGATTCTCTTGGTTTCGGAAGGAAACAACGCTGGGATTTCCTATGGTATTTTTCCCTAGGAATATTTCTGAATTGTAACGAGGAATGTGCTTCCTATCTATAGTGATACCATCATAAGTATGCTGGCAAGAAGTTGCCAACCACATAGTATCATCGTCAAAAGAGTCATTGATCTCAAGCAAGCTATCCTCGTCGTATAGGAAGTCATCTTGAAAGAGTATCTTGATGATAGAACCAGAGCAGTTCTTAATCGCATTGTTTGTATTATGCGACAAACTACCACGCTTCTCTTCGTTTCTGAAGTATTTGATTGTGAAAGAGTCTTCATATTCTCTACAGAGATCTTTAATCTTGTTATCCCTGCTATGATCCGAAATCACCACCTCAAAGTTCTTAAACTTTTGCTTTTCAAACTGTGCAAAGTTCTTTCGCAAGAATTCACAACCTCTTCCAAACGTTTCGTATGTTGGCATTGCAATTGATATCATCTTTTCAACCCTTTGAAGAACTTATCTGTTATGTAACCTATGTATTTTATCTGATCATCCGTTATAACCGGAGAAGTTCCAAGGAAAAAGGTATCAGTTGTTACTTTTGTGGCGACGGGATAATCTTTTTTAATCTTTTGAGTATCGACTAGATGTTTATATGCTGGCTGTAGCATAATGTTACCCGCAAAATATGATCTAGTCTGTATCTTATTGCTTTCGTAAAAATTAGTGAGCATACTTCTCTTAAAAGGAGCGCCATCTCTAATTGTTAGTGGAAAAGCAAACCAACTTGGATCTGAATTTTCGGTCGGTCTCGGTAAATGAAAAAAATCTTCATACTTATCAAAAATCTTCCGTAATTTCAAGAAGTTAGTTCTTCTCTTCTGGCCAATATCTTCTAGTTTGTCCAGTTGAGCCAACCCCATTGCAGCTTGTAGTTCGATTGGTTTTAAATTATAACCAATTTCTTCATAGATATATTTATGGTCAAAGATTTCATCCGGCATTTCCTCAATCCAGCAAGAAAATCGACTTCCGCAAGCTCCACAAGGAGATACACTGGCCTTCTTTCCCGTGCAGTAGCAGCCACGACCCCAATCTCTGAAGCTTCTTACGGCCTTCTCTTGTTCTGAAGATGAGACTGCCACGAATCCGCCTTCGCCCATCGTTATGTGGTGAGCTGGGTAAAACGAGCATGATGCCATCTCTCCAAAAGAACCCAGTGGCTTGTCCTCATACATGGAACCAAGGGCATCACAACAATCTTCCAGTAAAATTAGATTATATTTCTCTACAATCTCCATTACTTTCTTCATGTTCGGGGGGTTTCCTAATACATGAGCAAAAGTAATTATCTTTGCATCAGGATTCTTAGCACAAGCTTCTTCTAGCTTGTCAAGATCCAAGTTTAAGGTATCTACTTCTATATCAATAAAGATAGGTTCGAATCCTACTTGAAAAATTGGGTTAACTGTTGTTGGAAAGCCAGCGATTGGAGTTATCACCTTTGTTCCCTTTTGAAAGTTTTGCAGCTTTCTAGAAGTTAAAGCCAGCATCATTAACAAGTTGGAACTAGAGCCACTATTGGTAAGAATTCCATGTGGCTTTTGATAGTACTTACTAAATCTTCTCTCAAACTTAGTGCCTTCTTTCCCGAGAACTAGCCACCCATCTAATAGGCTTTTAGTTGCAGCAACATATTCATTGCTATCGAAGTAAGTGCCTGCATAATGAACCCAATCCTTGCCAGGAGTCCAGGTTTTAGTATTGTCTTCTGTATACTCTTTGATTAAAGACAGAATCTGCTTTAGTTTTTCCTCTTTTTGCATTAAATCCTCTTCCATTCTTGTGGGGTTAAGTCTCTCGTGTCGATGTTGGAGTCCGGTCCAAACCAATTACTTGGATAAAAGACCTGTTTCTCTGGGTTTTGGTTCAGCCAAGCACCCCACCAACTAAAACTGCTGTTGGCTATTATATTATGTCTGCACAAAGATGTCAATAGCAACTCCAAATAGTCTTCCTCTTCTATAAAATTAAAATTCTTTCCTTTAAAAGATTCTTTACACCAGCCAATATCATCACTAAAGACTAAAAACTGAGTGTCTTCCGGGAATTCTGCCATTGCTTTCTCATAGTAGTCCATTGAACATGTCGGGTGAAACCCATTGCTCTTCAAATAATCTCCCCTCCTAACATGCAAAGAGACAGAGTTCTGTATTAATAAGCTCCTGTACTTGTTAAGAAGGTATCCTAAAGCTTCTTCGTTGTCTAAAAACAACCTCGTTATTATTTCTTTATTATGTACAAAGTATTTCTCTGACTGGAAGTAGCCTGATAGGCACATGTTTTCCTCGAACTCTATTTTTGAATAAAGGAACGTTGGCTCTTTAAAGATTTTCTTGATTTCAACTGCTTGAGCAAAGTCAATATTCTTAAAGATATTATTTTGATACAGGTGGCAGCGTCTCCCTTGCTTTGGAAGAAAGTGATTCCCCAATCCGAAGCGAGCGTTAGTGTGATTATCTATTGCTAAAGATATAGCGGCTGCTAGTTGGAACATCTGGTTCCCAAGTCCACCCTGTAAGTAAGCTGTTATCATAATGTGTCTATCCTTTTATATCTCTTCATGTTTCTTATTCTTCTTTCCGAGTCAAGCAGCGCATGATGTCTTACTTTGTCCTCGTTCAACACATTAGCGCGATTATAAATGTGAAGTATTTTTCTTATGTATGAACTTCTTTCTCCTGCCATTTCTAGCATCGGGAACATAAAAGCCATATCCCAAGCCCCATCACAGTGCTTTCCGTTGTCCATTAACAAATCTTTCTTATCTATTTCTCGCCACAACTTGAATTTAAAGGTTCTTAAGTGTGAAGAACTCCACTCAATCTCTCTAAATGCATTGTATTTAATTACCGAGTCTGCAATTTCCTTTGAAAATTTCCCACGACGCATCGATGGATACTCCATGTAACTCCCGTAGGTCATCCAACATTCTTTATCAAGATAGGTTCTATTCAGAGTGCTCAAGACTGACTTATTCGCTAGGAAGTCATCACCATCAAGAGTTACAATCACATCCTCAGGGGCAGGTTTCGATATTTCTATAGCTTCACATATATTTCGTAGAGCTAGCTTCTTAACTTTGTTCTCAACAAGAAGAACTTTTTCGTTCAATAAGGGGACGATACGGTTAATACTATCGTCAGTTGACAGATCATCGACGATAATACATTGATAATTATCGTAATCCTGACTCTTGACGCTATTGATACAAGCTTTAATCCATTTTTCGTTATTAAACGAAGGTATTATTATCTTAAAATGGTTATCTCTCATCTATAAGTCTCCTCAATCCTTCTTCTAGTGATATTTTTGAGTTCCAACCCAGAGAAACCAGCTTTCTATCGTCTAATAAGGAAAGACATCTCTTCTCTTTTGGAGTTATAAGTCTGTAATATAAAGGTTTCTTTAACAAGATCGCTAGAGTCTTCGCTATTTCAAGATTACTAGTGTAATCTTTTGAAACTATGTTGTATTTCTCGCCAACTTCTCCTTTTCTTAAGAGAAAATCTATCGCTTCACAAAAATCTTCTGCATCTAGATAGTTTCTTAGAGGATCAGACTCATCGAAATTCAGATGGATGGATACTTCATCCTCTTTTTCAATAGAAGATATTAACTTTGGAATAAACTTACTTTCACTCTGGTGTTTTCCAAAAATATTCATGACCCTGACAATGGTTGTTGGCACTTTATATAGCCTAAAATACATATCGCAAATAGATTCGGATGTTGCTTTTGACATTGCGTAAGGACTTAGAGGATTGATTGGGTGTTCTTCCTGAAAGAGACAATCATCCTCAGATGCTCCATGCACTTCCGCCGTGCTTATGAACAGAAGCTTCTTGAGGTTCTTTTTGTTCGCTCGGAAGTATTCTAATGTATTTAATAATATTGATTGATTGCGCTGAAGGCATTCTGCTGGCTCTTTAAAAGACTTTAAAACGTCGGAATCTCCTGCTAGATGAACTACATAGTCTACGTTCACTAGAGCTTTTGTTATATAAATGTCAGTAATCTCTTTAGTAAGGTCGCATCTAAACCGAGTAACCCTCTGAGTGTAATCTACTAAGCCTGATAAGTTTCTCTCTATTGAGATTAAATTGTAGTCTGTATTTCCTAAGAACCAATTTATTAAGTTCTTTCCCAGGAACCCACCGCCACCAGTAATGAGCACTGTTTTCTTTTTAAGCATTACTTATTCTTTCCAAGAAAATGGCTTTCCTATCTCTTAAGAAAGCAAGGATGGATTTAGAGTCTCCCTGAAACCATTCTTCGTCTCGGTGGAGGACTTTTTCATTTAGTATGATTTCACAACCAAGTATCTTGGCTTCAATCAACAATCTAGGACATGTATCTCTGAAACTTGGAAGAAAGATGATACCTTTGTACTTTGAAAGTATCTTCAATAGCTCATAGTACGGTTTGTTTCCGACTAAGTCATAAGGAAGTTTGTTTGCCTCTGCAAACATGGTTGCTGCCTTACGACCTTTCACATGAGAATCTGAGTCTAATATGAAATACCTTCCGTTCTTCTTTATATTGAGATCTCGGTGGTGCTCTAATAGCTTTAAAGAGCTTTCTTTGAAAATCGAGCTAAGAACCAAACTTCGCTCTTCCTTTAGAAAAGGAAAGAGATCGAAAGTCTCCTTTCTTTGTCGCTCGCTCATCCAAAAAACACACGAAGCCTTTGCGAGAAATACGGAAATGATCTTTCCACGGTGTGAGTTCACACAATCACAGGGTTTCTTCTCGATGGCTTCGTGGACATCTTGTTCTCTGTACTTACAATACTTATAATCAAATTCTAGCACATAGTATAAGCCAACTGTTCTCATTATTTGAGTAAGATTTCTAAAAGATACATCAAAGTAATTTCCAAAAATCCATATCTCATCTTTATACTTCTCTATTAAAGAAAAAGTGAGATCTCTACTTTTGATAAAGATTACATCTTCTTTGGGTAAAAAAGAAACTATGGCATCCAAGCTTAACTCGGCCCCACCAGTGTATTCCTCTATGAAGATATCGCTTACGACTATGGATTTTCTAATAATTCTGTCAACCATTTGTTTATATCCGCCTCATCTTTGCTATCTTCTTCAAGGAATAGAGATAGCAAATGCTTGCTAAGAGTTTCGCTCTTAAAGTTCTCAAGAACCCAGGTCTTTAACTTTCCTGACTTTGATTTAGCGAGGTGATAGTTCTCATAAGTATCTCTCATTTTGTTCTTGGCGTCAAGCTTATTAACATAAGCCCAGTTCGAACCTTCAACGAGAACACCGTCCCAAACAACATCCTTGGCAATAGGTCCTATATCATAGGATACCTTCTGAAACAT
>Ga0098061_1001320_pt1 | contig 11977 bp, 16 predicted proteins | sample 22_taG_FD_92579 | JGI IMG/M metagenome (GOLD analysis project Ga0098061, IMG submission 92579) | Marine viral communities from the Subarctic Pacific Ocean - 22_ETSP_OMZ_AT15343 metaG | ecosystem: Environmental > Aquatic > Marine > Oceanic | place: Subarctic Pacific Ocean | collected 2015-01-20 | reverse complement strand
TCCGGGGACAATGGAAGAAAAAATGAAACCTTGGCTTATGCCTATTCAGGATAATTTAGAATTTTTAATGAATGGTCAGCACAAATCAATGGCCATGTTTTTTGAGGATGGGACAATTCAAGTCGAGGCTTTGACATATATAAGAGGCCGCTCGATTAATAACGCATTCATCATAATTGATGAGGCACAAAATTTAACAATTCATGAATTAAAGACTATAATCACTAGGGTGGGTGAAAACACCAAGGTAATATTAACAGGAGATATAGAGCAGATTGACAGTGTATACTTAGATGCAACCTCTAACGGACTTTCCCATGCGGTCGAAAAATTAAAAAAATATGAATTAGCCGGCCACATGACCCTGATCAAGGGTGAAAGATCGAAGGTTGCAACCCTGGCATCAAAAGTTTTATAGTGAGGATAAAATGGAAGTAATTAACGCAAAAGAATTTAATAAAAACCCAACGTTGGACGAACTAGTTGAGCCTGAAAACGATCTTAAGAATTTCTTGGTTGAATATGTGGGTGAAAAATATGATCCGGAGGATCAAGAAGTAACTGTAGAAATGATTGTGGAAACAATGGCAGCTGAGTTTCCTGAGTTCTTGCTAGCAGTTGCTGAGGAGAATTGGGTCAGGGGCTATCAACAGGCCCTGAATGACGTGGAAACGGGTCGTGCGGAGATGGAAAAACAAAAAAATGAGCAACAAGATAATCAACCACATACAGGAGAATAACCAGAGGTTACCAGAATATAATCTTGGACCAGTTCAGGTTATAGTGAAAGATAGATTTACTAAAAATATTGATATATTGTCTGTTTTTAGTGATATTCTTTCATATATACCAGATCGTTTTATAGAGTTGGTCGACATGATTTATATTGGTGAGTTCGATTTTCTTTTAAAAAGAGAAGTTAATTCCATTTATCTTGAGGGCGCGATTTATATAACCAACCAACAAGATGGTGAACAGGATTTTAAGGATGATTTAGTGCATGAAATAAGCCATGCCGTTGAGGATAATTATAAACAATTTATTTACGAGGATGGGTTAATTGAGGGGGAATATTTTGGCAAATTAAGACGCTTAAAGTCTTTATTATCTCATGAGGGGTACAATGTTAGTGCGGTAGAGTTTTTTAATGTTGACTTAAACAAAGAGTTTGATGAGTTTTTATATAAAGACGTAGGCTACGGACCTCTCAGGGTATTGACGGACGGCTTATTTCTGGCGCCATATTCGGTCACTTCATTGTCAGAATATTGGGCCCGAGGCTTTGAAGAATATTATTTAGGCGAAAGACCTTACCTTAAAGCTATTTGTCCTTATATTTATAATAAATTACGATCACTTAACAATAGTGAGGAGAAAAGTACCCATGGTTTATAAAATTGAAGAAGACTTGCAAAATGAACGAATAAAAGTCATCGTTGAAGTGAGAAAAAAGTCTGGTAGCGACGAAAGAATAGTTGTTAGAGTCTCACATATTGATGAATATGTGAAAAATAACTTTAAGTGCCCTCCGGGCTACATAAATAATGGCTGTATATCTGGTAAAGGCGACAAAATAGACAATACGAGAAATGATAAACTACATTGTGAGTGGGTTTATCATATTGCCCCGCTCCCTCGAACTAGCCCTAAATATCCACCATATGCGCCAAAATCGACTAAAAAAACAGCTAAAAAGCCTTCTACGCAAAAGAAAAGCACTGCAAAAAAGAGGAATAAGTGAAACGAGAACATATTTCCTTTTCTGAATTAAAAGTTTGGAATGAATGCGCTTACAAACATAAATTATCGTACATAGACGAAGTAAAAAAGTTTATAGGTAATGAGTATACTGCTTTTGGTAAGGCTATCCATGATACTTGCGAGAGGTCTGTGTTAAGTAAAACAAAGATTGACCAAAAAACTTTTTTTACACACCGCTTCTTAAAGGAGGTCCAAGATCTTTTTGAGAAAGGTGTTAATATGGATAAAAAGTTACTTAGAGACATGAAGTCTCAAGCGGAAGATCTTGTTAAATACATAATCCCCGGCCTAAAAGATTATTTTGGAGATTATGAGGTCATATCTGCTGAAGAAGAGTTATACCTCCCAATTGAGGGTTTGGAACACAAATACAAGGGCTTCGTCGATCTAATTTTAAAGACGAAAGATGGGAAATATCATGTTATTGACTGGAAGACCTGTTCTTGGGGATGGGATACCAGAAGAAAATCTGATAGGATGACCACCTATCAGTTAACATATTATAAGTATTTCTTTGCAAAGAAGCATGGAATTGATATCGATGATATTGAGACTCATTTTGCTTTATTAAAGAGGACGGCGAAGAAGAGCAAGGTTGAAATTTTTAAGGTTTCCAGCGGAAATAAAAAAATAGAAAATTCCCTTAAATTAATGAGTAAAGCAGTTTATAATATAAAAAACAAACGATATATAAAAAATCGTTTATCCTGTACATCTGGATATGGATGTGAATTTTATAACACGCAACATTGTAGTAGGTAAAAAATGAAAGAAAAAATCAAGGTTTTGGTCTTAGCTGATCATCCATTCTCTCCATCTGGTGTCGGAACACAAACTAGGTTTATGGTCGACCACCTTTTTAAAACAGGAAATTATTCTTTTATATGTTTTGGTGGCGCGGTCAAACACGAGGATTATAAACCTCAAAAATTTGAGGAATACGGAGATGACTTAGTCGTATATCCCGTCGACGGATATGGATCTCAAGAAATGATACGTTCAGTTATACGTACAGAGAGACCTGATATTCTATGGTTTATGACAGACCCACGTTTTTTCCCATGGCTATGGGAAATCGAAGACGAAATTAGGCCTCTTTTGCCTATGGTATATTATCATGTTTGGGATAATTACCCATATCCAGATTTTAATAAAACTTGGTATGATTCAACAGATCTTGTAGTGGCAATTTCTAAGTTGACTCATGATATAATTAGCACTGTTTCTCCTAGCGTTGAAACGATCTACCACCCTCATGCTGTTAATCCGGACATATATAAGCCTGTAAATAAAAAAACCAAAGCTGACTTAAAAAAAGAGGGCGGATGCGAAGATAAATTTGTTGTTTTTTGGAATAGTAGAAACGCAAGAAGAAAACAATCAGCAACTTTGATTCATTGGTTTAAAGAGTTTTTAGATAATGTCGGCCACGAAAAAGCAAAATTAATTATGCATACAGATCCTAATGATCCAAACGGTCCAAATCTAATTGCGAATATAGAAAAACTAGGTCTTGTAGAAGGTGAAGTACAATTTTCAACACAAAAATTAGATTTTGAACAATTAGCTAAGCTTTATGCCATGTCTGATGTGACAGTCTGTATATCAGATGCTGAGGGTTTCGGATTGTCGACTTTAGAGTCTCTATCTTGCGGAGTACCAATTATTGTTACTATGACCGGGGGATTACAAGAACAGGTGACGGATGGCGAAAATTGGTTTGGAATTGGAATTGAGCCATGTTCAAAGGCTGTTATAGGATCTCAAGATATCCCATATATTTACGAAGATAGAATTAGTAAGGATGACTTTATCAACGCGTTAACTAAAATCTATAATATGAAAGAGGAAGAAAGGATTGCCCTCGGCGCGTCCGGCCGCAAACATGTAGAAAAAAACTATAATTATGAGAATTATGGCGAAAAATGGGACAAAATATTAAAAAAGCTGCACAAGGACTACGGATCTTGGAACAGCCGCGGGAAGAAGCAGACATGGGAGCTAATAGAGATTTAACATGAAAAAAGTTTTTTTGAGAGGACCAATTTTAACTCAGTCTGGCTATGGCCATCACGCCCGAACCGTCCTCCGGGCCTTAACTAGTAGAAAAGATTTATTTGATATTTATGTGCAGCCTATATCTTGGGGGTCAACTAGCTGGATATGGAAAGATGACGAAGAAAGGAAATATATCGATGATCTTTTAAAAAAAACAATTTCTTACATGTCCACTGGCGGTAAATTTGATATATCTCTCCAAGTGACGATCCCAAATGAGTGGGAGAAGATTGCCCCTATTAATATTGGTGTGACTGCTGGAATAGAGACAACCAAAGTATCCCCGCAATGGATTGAAAAATCTTATTTGATGGACAAAATTATTACTATTAGTTCTCATTCAAAGTGGTCATATGAAAACACCAAATATGACGGCGCTAATGAAAAGGGAGAAAGAACCATAATCAAAGCCAAGGGCCCCATTGAATATGTATCTTATCCTGTTAGAAGGTTCGAACCTGAAGATATAGATTTTTCACTACAGACTGATTTTAATTTTTTGACTGTGGCACAATTAAGTCCTAGAAAGAATATTAACCAGCTGGTCAAATGCTTTGTAGAAAAATTTAAAGACGACGCTGATGTCGGCCTAATTATTAAAGCAAACACGGCTAAAAACTCTTTAATTGACAAAAGACATACCGTTTCTGCTTTTAAAAGAGCGCTGGAACAACACAATGATCGGAAGTGTAAGATATATTTGCTGCATGGATATCTGAGCGACGAGGAAATGGCCGGCCTTTATTCTCATCCGAAGGTTAAGTGTTATGTAACAGCAACTCATGGCGAGGGTTTCGGCTTGCCGATTTTTGAGGCTGCATATTATGGTCTCCCTGTTGTTGCAACTGATTGGTCTGGGCATTTAGATTTTCTTTATAAACCAGTAAAACAGAAAAATGGTAAAATCAAAAAGAAGCATATGTTTTCCAGAATTAGCTATACGCTAGGCCCTGTACAAAAACAGGCTGTTTGGGATGGTATTTTAATAAAGGAATCACAATGGGCCTATCCCGAAGAGGGCTCAATTAAGATGAACCTGGAAGAAGTACACAAGGATTATGGCAGATTTCATAAGAGAGCCAAAGATCTTCAGAAGTGGATTTGCAAAGAGTTCAATGAAGAAAAAATGACCAAAGAATTTATAAAATTTTTAGAAGAATACACTCTTGACGAAGACGAAAATAAATTCGCTTTCTTTGAAAGAGAAAACAATGCCTAAAAAGGCAATCTTAATACAGCCGGGCAAAATGGGAGACCTGATTGCGACTACTCCCATAGCCAAACACTATAGTGATTTGGGCTATGAAATATATTGGCCTGTTTTCGACAATTATAAACATTATTTTAAGGCTTTTCCATATATTAAGGCTGTAACTTTTAATGTTAAGATGAACCCGGGCGCATATTACAATAACCAACGTATAGATCGCGCAGCCCCAAATGTTTTTCTGGATACGGGCATAAGTTTTTTTAAAAAACTACATGAATGGACTAAAAGTGAACCTGGTGATTATAAAATACTCGATTTTTGTTTTACTTTTCCTGGCCACTCAAATAGAGACAACAATCTTTTAACTAAAGAATTCGCTAAGCACAAAAGAAACTGGATTGATTTAAAATATCATTTAGCTGGAGTACCACTAAAAAGTCGCTGGAAGTATGAGTGGAAACGAGATAAAAAAAAGGAAGAAGAGCTTTATAATTTTATAATTAATTTTGCTAAGAAAAAATATGGTTCTGAAAAATACTCTATAGTCCATAGTTACGTGGGCGGAAATAAATTAAAAGAAATAGACGTTGAAAATCCAATCAATTTTTCATACATTGCTGGCTATGAGGTGTATGATTGGTACAAGGTTTTAAAAAACGCGCAATCGATTGTTTGTGTTGATTCGTGCCTCGCGCACTTTGTCGAAGTAGTTCCGGATCTGGCCGATATCGAAAAGCATTATTTGGGGAGCGAAGAGCCTCATTTTCATGATTATATGAGAAATATTTTGTTGAATAACTGGATTAATCACTCAAATAGCGACATATATTACGACGGACTTATTTTGTGAAAAAAGTTGGGTTTGTTAATGGTTGTTTTGACCTTGTTCATAAGGGCCATTTAAAGCTTATTGAATATTGTAAGTCTCAGTGTGATTATTTGATCATTGCGATTGATTCAGACGAGATGGTCAAAAAAATTAAGGGCAGAGACAGACCGGTAAATAATCAACTAGATAGAAAATATTTCTTAGAGCAGATAAAAGGCGTTGACAAGGTCATAATTTTCAACTCTCATAGATTTTTAAAACAAAAATTAAAAAAAATTAATCCAGATATTATGGTAGTCGGTACCGAATATGCAGACAAATATGTCGTCGGCGCCGAATTTGCAAAAGAACTAAAGTTTTTCGATAAAGTAGATGATTACTCAACGACAAAAATTATACAAAACCTTGTTAATAGGGGATAGCTGTCTAGATAAATATCACTACGGTGAATGTAGCCGCTTAAGCCCTGAAGCTCCTGTACCAGTTTTTAAACTTTTATATACCGAAATAAAACCCGGGATGCTGTTAAATGTGGAATCAAATTTGGTAGCCCAGGGCCATGAAGTATATACTAAAACGAATAAAACAGAGTTAATAACTAAAGAAAGGTTTATTGAGATAAAATCAAAAAACCAATTATTGCGCTTGGACACCGGTGAAACTAAAAAGCTTAATCCTATCGATATATCATCAATCGATATAAAAAAGCATGATTGCGTGGCCTTATCCGACTATGATAAAGGACTATTGAGTGATAAAGTTTGTTTACAAATAGCGAAACAGTGCAAAGAAAACAATATACCTCTATATGTCGATAGTAAGAAAAAAGACTTGAGTTGTTTTGAAGAGGCAATTATTAAAATAAATGAAAAAGAAAAGCACAATGCTGTTAACTTTCCAGAGAAATGTGATATAATCATTACACTGGGCGAAAAAGGAGCGCTGTGGCGAGACAAGATTTATAAGGCTGAAAAAACAGAGGTTTTTGATGTCTGCGGCGCCGGCGATACTTTTTTCGCAGCATTTATTACTGAACACCTAAAAACGGGAGATTTTGCAAAATCTTTGGTGTTTGCGAATAAATGTGCGGCATTAACTGTCAAAAAAATCGGCGCTTATTGCCCCACAGACGAACAAATTAAAGAGGTAAGAGATGGTATACGTATTTGATATTGATGGAACAATATGTCAGAAACTTTGCGAGCTTCAGGGCGATGATTATCGAGAATCGAAGCCCCATAAAGAGAGGGTCGAAAAAGTTAACAAACTGTATGATGAGGGTCATACAATTATTTATCAAACAGCGCGCGGCATGGGCCGGCATGATAACAATCCTCAAAAGGCGATTCAAGAGTTTTATGCGTTAACCGACGAACAATTGAAAGGCTGGGGATGTAAATATCATATGTTGTTTTTAGGTAAACCAGCCGGCTCCGTTTATATAGATGATAAGGGTATTAATGATGGAGACTTCTTTACCAATTAAATTTGTCCCCAAAGGATGGGGATTTGAAAAATGGATAGTAAATTGTGAAGAGTACTGTGGAAAGCTTTTATACTTCGTTAAGGGCAAGCGGTGCTCATGGCACTATCATAGATTAAAAGACGAAGTTTTTTATGTACAATCCGGATTATTAATGGTAAAATATTCAGATGGAGATGATGTTGAAAAGGCGGAACAAATTATTTTAGGGCCCGGCGATAATTTTCATGTTTACAGGGGCTTGAGACATCAAATGACGGCTATAAAAGATACAGAGTTGTTCGAGTTCTCAACTCAACATTTCGATGATGATAGCTATAGAATTTTAAAAGGTGATTAAGTGGAAGAAAGAGAAAATGAGTTTATCCATAAAAATCCAAAGTCTTTTGTAATAGCAGGGGATATGGGGGATATTATATACCACCTTCTTTATATAAAAATGTTAGGCGGAAATAAATACCATATCGATCCATGGGGCGGTGGGTATCTTAGAGATGGTTATATACAGTGTGGGGATGGAAATCCGCCAAAGTTTAATTTATCAAAAGCTTTGTTCTTGTTACCACTTTTAAAAGAACAATCGTATTTGAAGGATGTTGATCTTTATACAGGTGACCCCACCGAGGCCTGGAACCATTATGATGTCCATGCCGGCGAATTCCACAAGGATGATTTAGGAATGCAAAATTTAACCAACTTTCATGCAAAGAAATATGGGCTAGATTTAAAAATATTAAATAATCCTTGGCTTGAAGTGGAATCTTCACAAAAGATTGATGATTCAAGAGACATAATAATTAATCGAACTTTAAGATACCGCGGCAATGATAATTATTATTTCTTTAATAGAGAGCGAATAAACCAAAGGGGGGCTTTTGTTGGCTTGCCACAAGAACATCTAGATTTTGTAACGAGGTTTTCCTGTCCAGACCTACCATATGTTCAAACAAATACGGCACTAGAATTGGCAGAAGTGATCAATGGCCATCATAATTTTATTGGAAATGGATCATTACCAGCCTCTATCGCAATCGGCCTAGGCTTGAACATAACGTATGAATTTTGCCACACTGCATGTCATTACGTTTTTGATAGACATAATTATAATATTTTTTAAGGAGTCAAGATGAAAACAGCATTTATATCATATATTTTTGGTAATGACCACGCGGTCGTTAACTTTGGTACTTTTAAGATGATGGCATCATTTAAAAGGTTTCACCCAGATATCCCACTTTATATGCTAACTGAGAAAGAAATAAACAAGGAGGCTCAAACAGTCGTACCAATGAGCATGGCATATCTAAGTCCTTTAATGACTAGAACAATTGCAGATGATTATGACTTAGTTGTGCATATCGATACTGATGTTGTTGTTTGCGACAGACTGGACGAAATCTTAGAAGGCGATTATGACGTCGCCGTCGCACGTAATAATTCAGATCAAGAGTCTGCAGGATGCGGAACACCTCACTGTTTAGATGGTGAGGTTGATGTGTTTAAGTACGCAAATGCGGGAATCGTCGCGTCAACCAAAAAAGAATTTTGGGATGATTGGGTCTCTTTAAACCAAGAAAATTTTAATAAATACCCAATGCATGAACAAGATAACTTAAACATTCTTATTAACTCTGGAAAATATAACGTAAAATGGTTAGATCCAGTCGATAAGCCAATTTATTATAACATCGCCAGTGCCTACGGTGATGTTGAGCGCTGGAATGGCCAGTGGGATAAACATTGGGAAAGTTGGGAGAGAATTGAACTTAAGGATGGAAAACTTTGGCTAGACAATAAGTTAATTAAAATGTTACATTATGCCGGCGGAAATACGCCTGATAAGTTTAATCTTACAAAGCATTTTTCTGACGAGGTTACGGAGCACATCAAGATGCTTTGTAACATACCCAAAAAGTTTGCAGGAGAATAAAGTGAATAAGAATATGTTTTTTAATTTAAATCTTCCCACACAGGTAGTCGACGAAAACGGCCTAATCGATTTTGACTCTCTTGATTGGTCGAAACTTCGCCCAAAAGGGGGGAGATTCGCGAATGAAAAACAAGATGAATTTGTTTATCATCTTTTAGGCAAACACTTATCAAATCCGGGTTTTTTCTTAGATGTTGGCTGTGGCCACCCAAAGGACGGTAGCAATACATATATTTTTGATAAATATTTAAATTGGTCTGGTTTCGCCTTTGATATAGGAGATGTGGAATGCGATGAAAACTGGAGCGAGTCGAGAACCGCGCAATTTTATCAGGTTGATGCAACATCTGAAAGGTTTACTGAAATTCTTAAAGAGCATGTAGGTAACAGAGTTGTTGATTACATCAATGTTGACGTCGACCGCGGCGGAACTCATATTTTTGCTGATGTCGCCCTTAAAAGGATCATGGATTCTGGAATTAAATTTAAAGTCATGACACTAGAGCACGAATATTTTAAATATGGCGAGTTGGTTACTAAACCGACAAGAGAAATTTTAAATAAAATGGGCTACAAGATATTATTTAAGGATGTCGCGTTCCCCACCGGCCCCGGCCGTGCCGGTTTTGAAGATTGGTGGGTAAATCCAGAACTATTGCCTGATAAAGAAATAATGAACATAGGCGGTGAGGGCTTAGTATATCATGAGTGCGTAAATAGAGTAAAGATGTTTAAGAGAAAAAATAATGAAAATTGAACTAGGAGTAACTCTTTATCATGTTGAGGAGTTACCGCTATTAGATTATGGCTTGGAATCGATTCTTGATAAAACACAACAAGATATTTGCACGACACTCTATCTCTCTCGATACACTGATGAAATTTATGATAAGGCGTCCAAAATAGCTGAAAAATTTGAAATAAATTTTGAAGTAAGGGGGGATAATTGCTGCCCTCATTATAATAATGAACTGAGGCATAGAGCTTTCGATGTTAATGATGCTGACACTGCCCTAACAATACAACCAGATACGGTTTTTACCCAAAAAGATATTTTTGACTCCATAGTGGACAGAGCATCTGATTCTTTTGATTCAAATTTTTATGTATGTGTTTCTTCTGACCACCCCAAGGATGATACCCCTCTAGGCATTGTCTTTCATACTAAATTGGGATGGGAAAAGGTCGGTTGTGACGATATAAATTTTTATCCCCAAGCCGGCGGAGAACAAGACTTTCATAGGAGATGTTATTTGGCGCATGGTCTTGATCCCAATGATAAGAAGCTCTATATGGCGCCAATTAAAGGTAAAACTGATGTTCCCTGGGCCCACCGCATCCGCTGCAAAGAATTTTTACATGTGGGCAAGCCCTGGAATTACTTAGACCCAAGATTGTCGTTGCCTGATAGAGCAAATTATTCAACACAAATATTATTTGAAAATGTTTTATGGGATCGATGGATCCCTTATTATTTAGAGAAATGGGGCGGCGTACTTGGGTTCGAAAAATTTATAAAACCTTTTAATGACAAAAAAAATTCAATTCAAATTCCGTGGGAAACTAGTTTAAATCCATATCCAGAAACAAGATATATCAATTTGCGAGGCTTAGTCTTATGAGTGCACCCGCCCATCCATTAATAGTTATAACACACGATATTGATAAAGTTGAGCATATAGATTATATTTTGGTTAATCTACAAAATTTATATCTTGGGTCCTTTTTAAATGCCTATGTATTTATCTACTCATCAAAATCGCCTGTTTCTTCTGAGGTTCTTGATATAGAATTTAAAAAACTAGATTTGGCCACACAAAAACATTGTGGGGTTAAACTTCAGAGAATTTATAGCATGGAAGAAAAGAATAAACTCTATCAGCAATATCCTAGGATTTTACAATTTGAATCAAATATGTTGCTTTCACAACAATGGTGTCGCTTTTTAAAAACTAATGCCATGGCATTTCAAGTAAATATCTTTGTGCCAATTATAAAATACGTATATAACCACAAGATTATAGAGCATAATAATAAAAAGTTCACAGTCAAGAATTTCATGAAATCAAATGATCAGTGGTTTCAAGCCCACGCCCTCGCAGCTGCCGGCCGGTATAATGGCCCCCTTCCTCAACACATTCCAACTGACCGAGAAAGGTTGCACGTTAGTTATGAATTGCTGCCAAAAATAAATGGTTTTCTTCCATCAGCTTGTCCTTCTCCATATATGCATGATTGGAAAAAATTTGTGCATCTTGTTTATAATAGTAGCATAGAACATGAGGAATATTTACCCTTCTCACATTATGCTATTCATTCGTTTTCTCTTCAGGAGGGCCCAGATGAGAGTTTATGATTATTGTATGTTCTTAGATGAAAATGATTTATTCGAGTTGAAAATTAACCAACATTGGGATTTTGTTGACCAGTTTATTGTGATTGAAGCAGGAGAGACACATACTGGCTTGAAAAAAGATTTTAATTTTGACCAAGACAGATTTAGCAAATACTCTGAAAAAATTCTTTATATAACATTTGATAGTTTTGAGGAGGAGATGGAAAAACCGGAAAATCAAATGTTAATAAATATTTGGAACAGTCAGCCCGGACACACGGACACCTGGCGCCGCGATAATTTTCAAGGAAATTATGTCTTAAAGGTTTTACAGGAGTTAGGCGCCGAAGATAGTGATATAATATATGGCG
>Ga0098061_1001319_pt1 | contig 11985 bp, 5 predicted proteins | sample 22_taG_FD_92579 | JGI IMG/M metagenome (GOLD analysis project Ga0098061, IMG submission 92579) | Marine viral communities from the Subarctic Pacific Ocean - 22_ETSP_OMZ_AT15343 metaG | ecosystem: Environmental > Aquatic > Marine > Oceanic | place: Subarctic Pacific Ocean | collected 2015-01-20 | reverse complement strand
GTAATGGTACTCCCATAGCGTTTTCTAATATGAAACAAAATACAGCATTGAATTTAGCTAATTTGATTATGACCTGTTGTGAAGTTCTACCACCCTGGAATCCTGATAAATTATCTTCAACATGAATTCTATCTATATTATGTGGTTTTTCTTCTAAAATATCCATAGCATAATATGCTTTTTCTTGTATTGTGTTTTGTTTTTTGATGTCTATAAAGCCCATATCGAGGATTTTACGATTTTTTGTGAATGCGTAACCAATTGTAGTTGTTGATATATCTAAACCTAAAATAACCATATATTATAAATAGTTTATTTAAATGTCAAACCTGACTTTAAATGTAATATCGCCCCAATCTATTTTTTTTACAGGTTGTGATAATCTACCAACCACTAATAAATGATTATTATTATCATACAACCCAACTGTTGTAATATAAGGTCCCCAAACTTTTTTACCTGAAATTAAACCTGGTATAAGATACCCGTGTGAACCAGATGTTGCTGTAGGATTACTTGTACCATTTAATTGATTACCTTTAATTTTTATCGCATATTCATTAGTATACAAAGTTTGTGTTGAACCAAATTGTATATTAAAATCATCTGTACCTACATCTGTATAATTAACACTACCTGACCAAGAACCCGTTTCAGTTAAAGTCACTATTCCTAGATTATAAAAAATATTACCTACATAATTATCTGAAGATGATATAGCTGTTGCACTACTTTGTGAATGTTTAGCATTTGTTGAATATAAATTACCGTGGGTGTCGTCTTTTATTATTATATGAGTATTAGCGGTTAAATTATTTGATGATTTATCTGTTAATTCAAAAGAACCTTCTTTAATCTTTTCACCAAAATACTTTTGTGTTATTGAAATAACTGAGCCTGATGAATGAAACTTATTTTTATGTTGTGGATTATGGGGATCGTATAGACCAAAACTGTGATATGGACTATTAAATTTTCCTTTGTCAAAACCTTGTGCTAAACTAGAACCACTTAGATAAAAATTTGTTCTTAAAGAATCATAGTAACTTCCTGATAGACCAGTAGAACCTGATCTAAATTGAAAACTTGAAATACCATAAGAACCACTATTTAATATAAATTTTTTATGTAATCTAAATCTATCTAAATTAAAATCATTCTTTTTAATAGGTTTATAAATTCCCATATCATGACATTAATTCATTAATAAGTTAAGTTTACTTTAACAACTGCTTCAGAAGAATAGTTTTTCTTAATAGGTTTGCTCAATCTACCAACGGCAACTAATGTTTCAGCTGAATCATATAATCCTACTGTTGTTATAAATGATTGTGGATTACCTTCAAATGTAGTATTAGTTAATTCTCCATCTGAACCACTTATGAATGTTGGATTATTACTAAAATTAAAATTACCAGCTTTTGCTCTACAAAAATAACTAACTGTAGTTTGATCTTCTTCATTTCTAAATGTATGATTTGAACCTAACATTATAGCTCTTGCCATTTTCCAAGCATTGTCTACAGTTGTACTAACAGCCCGGTCAGCTCCTAAACCAGTACCACCTCCAACATAACCACTACCACTTGTAGCAGCTCCGACAGTACCTGGCATAGATGATGATAATTTATTTTGACTTAATACCATCAATCCTAAATTTGGATAAAAATGACCATATTTAGTTGATGTATTTTCAACTACACCTTCAGAACCACTATAAATATTATATCTAGGTCCTACTATTGTTTGAACTCCAGTAGTTGTTTTGCTATCATCTGTTATGTGCAGTATTGACCCTGTAGAATCTCCATAAGCATTTAAATTTGATAATGAACCACTTAATGTTAGAGTCCAAGTTTTTCTATTAACTCTATCTTTAAATCTAGCTCTTTCAAATGAAACTACATAAACATCATTTTCCAATGTACCTGATGTAAATTGAAAACCGTCATCAATACTTGGTTGGAATTGTTCACCTGTACCAACAGTAGTCGGATTGAGTAAGTAATTACTAAATTGTTTATAAATAGCTTCAGTTTCACCTTTAAGATTTGTTACTGAATTAGAACCTGATCCACCTATATGTCCATAAGTAACACTTATATGATCTTTACTATTATATTGAACATTATAATAATAGTTTTTTTGAGTTGTCGATAATGATGAAGTAGTCAACGAACTACCGGCAACAGTACCTGTACCATCAAAAAATCCAGCTGTTACTTTATTTGCCTCGTTGGTTAACACATCGTCATTAGTAAAGTTGATATATAAAGCCATTTAATAAACTCCTACATTATTCATATTAATAGGTCAGATTGACCTTAATAACTGCTTCTTCATAAAAATTCTTCTTGATCGGTTTACTTAACCGTCCTACTGCAACCATAGTATCATTCGCATCATATAATCCAACTGTAGTTATAAAAGTAGTAGGATTACCTTCCATTTCCAAATTTTGTAATTCACCATTTGGTTGTGTATCACCCTCAGGTTGTAAAGAACCACTATAAAAAGTTGGATTGTTTGTAGCATTGAAATGTGGCGCTGTTGCTCTACAAAAATAACTAACTGATGTTTGATCTTCTTCATTTCTAAAAGAAAGTCCACCATTATTATGACCAGTTCCTAATTGTATTGCTCTTGCTAATTTCCAAGCATTATTTGAAGTTGCATTATTATTTAAATCTGGTGCTAATCCACTACCTACTCCTGTATCAGAACCACCCCCATAATTCCAAAATCCGTTATATCCTTGACTAGCTGTTACAAATTCTGGTACTCCAGGTATACTCGATGATAACTCTCTAGCACTTAATACCATAACACCAATATGAGGATAAAACCAACCATATTTTGTTGTAGCTCCATCACTATTTAAACTACTTAAATCATAATTACTACCAGAAACAATACCAGTTGAACCACTAATTATATTATATCTTGGACCTACCTGAGTCCAAAGTGGTTCTCTATATTTACTGTCGTCTGTTAATTGTAAAAGTGATGCTGATGGACCACCCCATGATGTCGATGGAGATACACTCGAAGAAAAACTACCTGAATTAGGTGTTGTTCTTGAACCACTTAATGTTAAAGTCCAATTTTTCTTATTTACTCTATCTTTAAATAAATCTCTTTCTACTGAAAGTACATAAACATCATGTTCTAATGTACCTGATGTAAATTGAAAACCAGCCTTAACTCCAGGTTGAAAAATATATTCATTATTGTAATCACCCCAGGATACAATAGTACTTGCAGGTAATAAATAATTAGCAAATTGTTTATAAATAGCTTCAGTTTCTCTTGTAGTCGTGATATTATCAGAACCTGAACCTCCAATATGACCATAAGTACAACTAATATGATCTTTACTATTATATTGTAAATTGAAATAATAATTTTTTTGAGTGGTAGATAAAGACGAAGTAATTAAAGCTCCTGCTCCTAGTGTACCCGCACCACCATCAAAAAGACCCGCTGTTACCTTATTAGCCTCATCCGTTATTATATCTTCTGGACTAAAATTTATATATAAAGCCATTTATATCCTCCAAATTGAAAAAAACTAATTACAAACTCGTTACATTTCTATTAGCTGTGACTGTTACTGTACCAACAACACCTGATTGAACACCTTCAAACAATATTGTAATTGTTTTTTGTGTTTTAGTAGGTTTAGCTTGAATCGTGAATTTTTTCGACGGTCCATATTGAGCTGGTTGAGGTATTTCAGTTGATGCTGGATAAGCATTTCTAACAGGTCCAATATCTTTTCTTGTAGCATCAAAAAAGTTGAATGAATCTTCATTTGATACTTTCCAAATATAAGATTCTGGTGATTTTCCACCCGCTCCTGAGCTACCAAAATTATCTGTTACTGGTTCAATAGTAAATTTATCCTTTTGATCAACTAATGTGTATGAATCTGTAAACCCTTTTAATACAGGAAAATATCTTGTATTCCTCGGAAGATCCATTAATTTATATTTCATTAATGTAGAATCATCGGGAGCTACTTCAATTAAAGGCATATTTTCTAAGGCCTCTCCATAATAAGCAGAACCTGATGGATGATCTACATTCCATAAGCTATAATCTACACCGTCATCTGATAATGCAAATTTTGTAATACCTAAAGAATTACCTTCGGCTAATTTTCGTCTACCATGCTTTGTTAAAATAGCATCTACGATTACTGTATCATTGTCAAGAAATCCCATAATTTCCTCTCCTGTTTAAATTAATTCGTCATTAATAAATATAGATTTATAAAAAAAAACTTGTATTATTATTTTCTTTCTACTTTCAAAATCTTATCAGTATCTGCTCCAGCAACATCTATTGTATAAGCCGAAGCTGTTGTTATATCCAACCCCCTTGGATGATTAAATGGAGTACCTATATTTTGAGTACCATCATAAAAAACTCTAGGAATAGATTGTTTTGAAGTACCTGCTATAGTATAATGATTAGAAGGATAAAATATATTACCCTCAGAAGCTGAGTAATAAGCTGTTCTTCCTAACATTCTACCTGGAACAGGATTTTTAGGATCATCACTCCCAACAACATTCCAATATGAGTTATAATATATATTATTCCAAGAACCTTTATTCTTATCTATAAATATGGTGTTTGAGAAAGTTTTGATATTACTATGATCAAATTCCCAATTACTAGTTCCGGGTTCAAATGAACCGGATTGTAATTCAGAATCACCTAAAGTATAAAAAACAACATCTCTCTCATAATAATTAGTATTATAATCATCATTTCCACCCAAATTTGCAAAATGAGGAAAATGTACTTCATTACCAAACTCATCCTGCCATGGTACTTTTTGATCTAAATTAATATCTGCGAATTCTCTTGTTGTACCATTTTTTATTAAATCACTTTCACCACTTGTTTTTATTATTGTAGTATAATCACCAAAATTTATTAAAATTGGATTTTTATATAAAAATACATCTTGATATGAACTTGATATATCATAAAAATTATCATTTATATCTATAGTTGATTTATGAGCCTTATTATATGATGCCTTAGCCAAATAATAATTTGAAACATAATCTAAAAATGGTAAATTTTCAAATAAAATCTGAGATTTATATGAACCGGAAACTACTAAATAATCATTATAAAAATCTATCGCCGATACATATTTTTCGTTATATGCTGAATTAGTTAATTTAAAATATAACTTTGTAAAATCAAGTTTTTGACTATCAAAAATATAATTGTCTTGATAAGAACCAGTTACAATATAAGAATTATCATATAAATTTACATCACCTGATTTTTTTACATCAAATGTTGAATTTGTTAATTTATAATATTCTTTTACATAATCAAGAGCCGTATTTTCTCTGGTAGAATTGAATGATGAAGAAATAGTGTGATAATCTAATTCAGATAAAGTTGTATTATGACTTGCATTATGTACAGAAGACACATTTAAAAAATCTGTTAATGACATTAAATATTGTCCTGTATTTTCATAAAAATCAACTGGTTTAAAAGATCCACTCATAACAAGATTGTCTAATATTATATAAATACTATCATTTTTATAAGTTTCATTGTATTGTGAATTTGTTAAGTCAAGATATGATTTAACAAAATTAAGATATAGAGAATTTTCTTTTATAATTATATCACTATATGAACCAGTTACAAGTAAAGTTTCATTTACATAATTTATATCACGCGTGGTGTGTATATCATTACGAGCAGAATCAGCTAATGAAATATAAGTACTAATAAAATCTAATTTTGTTGATGGTTCAAATATAAAAGTATCTCTGTATGAACCACTAATAAAAAGAGTATCATCAATTTGGTCTATAGAAGTTTTATAAATATCTGAATATACAGAGTTAGAAAGTTTATAGTATTCAGCCGTGTATTTAAGTGAAGGAGAATTTTCAAGTATAAAGGATTCTTGATATGAACCGCTAAAAAACAAATAAGAATTTGTTTGTATAGAATTTGCATTATGATTTTGTTCATAGGTAGATTTATTAAGTAAATAATAATTCTTTGTATAATCTATAGGCGAACTATTTTCAAAAATAAATAATTCTTGATAAGAACCACTTAAATTCATAAAAGTAAGAAAATCTAAAGGTGATTTATGGATTGATTCGTATGTAGTGTTACTAAGATTAAAATGTTTATTTACCATTGTTAGAGCCGGATCATTTTTATATGTGTCTATGTAAGAACCACTTGATACATAAAAATCTAAAAATGAAAATTTACCCTTATTAAATTCATTATATGTTGAATTAGTTAAATCAAATCTAATATCATACGAAACTTTAAAATCATTAGCATCTTCACCATGTTGAATTGATGCCTCATGATGTTTTATTTTGCTTCTTTTCAAAAAATCTTGTTTAATAACAATACCTTTATAATCCAACACACTCCTACCAGGTAATATTTTTTCTATAGAATCAAGAATAGCGTGATTAAATATCCGTTCTTGAGCAGAAATATATTTGTTAATATCTACTTTTACACCCGTTAAAACTTCACCTCTAAAATCATCTAATTCAGTATATTCACTTTTAAATAAATTTTGAGGGTCTGCAAATTTATCAGATATATCATAATCAGATATTTGATTTATAATATATTCATCGACTTTATCAGTAGGTGATCTACTTATATCAACTGTAAATGAATTATCTCTTTTATTTAATGGTGTTCTTTTATCTTCTATACCTATATTACTATATCTATCTGGATTTAGATTTTCTATAAATCTTTTTGGTGACTCAATTAATATATGATTATCCTCGATAGTTTCAACACCATCTGATCTTAAGGATAATTTATAAAAATCTATAATATGTTTGTCAAATAAACTACCTAGATTTGTTAAAGAAGTTGTTTTAGAATAGTCTTTAAAATAATTAAAATTAGCATCATTAATCACCATATTAGAACCACGAGATAGTCCTTCATTAAATCTATACCTATAAATCAATGATTCTCGTGATGAACTTATACTATTACCAACAACACTACTTTTATTTAAAATATGTTGTTTAAATTTAGACACATTTAAAGAACCTGACCAATTTCTAAATTCACCGATTGAACCACTAAAAGTCTCACCTACTACTAGATTACCCGAAACAGGATAAGATGAAGTAATATCTAAACTACTACCACTCATAAAATTGGTATTAGCTATTTTATTATAAACACTCATAGAAACTGCATTAAATTTAGTTATTTTATCTTCATCTTGAAAACCAACAATAAGTTTATAAGATTGTGTTATTTCAGAAGATAAACTACTCGTATCCCTACTTAACATTACATTCCAAAATTTACCATCTCTAAGTGTTAAATAATCTGTAGACATACTCACAGCGTTACTAGCTAATGATGAATTACCAAGTGAAGAATTATTTAATCTAAATTGTAAAGAACCACTTTTTTTATTAGTACCATCTGAAATTATTCTTAAATCCCAAAGACTTTGAGTTAAACTACCACTTGATTCCAAAATTACTTGGTCATTGAAACCCTCATTTGAAGCAAAAACAAATTCTACAGCATCACCATTAGCATCATTTGTCCACCAATCTAAATTTAATTTATTATTTCGTGGATTTAAATTTATTGTATGAAATAGGCCTTGTTCATTAACAAAAGAAACATTACCATCTGTACCCCTTAACCCTTTTAATAATAAAGATATATCATTTGTTATAATTTCAGGATTACTTGGTTCTAAAGATCCACCATGTTCATTTAATTTTAACATATCTGGTGGATAACCGTATACATTTAATAATGATTTTACAGAACTTAATGTACCTTTTGATTTATAAATATAAACTAAATTATTAAGAATGTTTCGCCAAGTATTATTAGTAACTTCTTGTACAGTTGTTCCAGAACCCGAAACTATAGATTGATAATAATCAGTAAGATTACTATCAAATGGATTAATCAAATCCCAACCTAAGTTACCAGCTAAAATAGGTAATAAATTATCCGGAACACTTTCATCTTTTTTATAACCTCTTTTATAAAAATTTGAATAATTATCTACATAATTTCTAATTAAATCAAAATGTTCACTTATCATATTTAAAAACTTTTTCAAATCAGATGATTCATCATCTTCATTAATAATCTTTGGTAAATTATTTTGTAAACTATGAATATTATTAGTATCAAATGTTGAAGCTGAAGTTATAATACCATCATACCAATTATTCCATTCAGTAGAACCTGCATAAGAACCAGAAGGTGGTCTATAGATAGGTGAAAATGGTCTTGTATTTAAAGGATTATTTAAAGTTACTTTAACATCAGTTATAAAAGAAGATGATACAGAACTTAAAGCATGTTGATGAGATGCCCAAGATAATGGAAATAAATCACCCATTGGAGCGATTGATCCAGTAAATATAGTTGGATTATTATCTACATTATATCCTAATTTAGCATAATTGTTAGGAGCTACTACAGGATGACTACCAGTTATACTTGAACCACTTAAAATTTGAATTATAAATGGATTTTCAGTATCAGAAGTTTGTGAATAACCTACAGGACCATCAAAATTACTCTGCAAAACTGCTGTTACATTAGTTGAAGACTCTGGAAATCCTATTAAATGCGGTCTCCAATATGATTGTGATGCTTCATAAATATATCTTTGATAACCACTTGCAGTGATACTTGGTTCTAGAATACTCCCACTACCATATACCATGTTTGGTAATATAGGATTATTATAATAATTACTACTACCAGATAGATGAAGAACATTACTATTAATACCACCCTTTAATAAAAATGAAAGATATACAGAACCACTATAATTATAAAATGGAGCTTCTTCAACTCTAAATTGGTTAGTAAAAAGATGAACACTACCAGTAAAATTATCATTAGTGTGTCTAAATACATTACCAAAACCTTCATAATTTTTCATTTCAGTCATTTGAGCCCCACCTGAAACAGGCGTAGATGGAGCTAAGTTTTTACCTATACCGGGAACTGATCCAGTAGATGTTGTTTGATTATCATTATATAGAAATTTTTCATATGGTGTAAAAGTAGATTTAACATTTCCTATGTTATCAAAAAGTTCTATTCTTCTACTACCCGCTGAACTTCCAGAAGTTTTTAAAGAAGATGAAACTTCATTCAAGTAATGGTCTATTTCTAAAACCTTTTCTTTAAAGTTTATTATTTTTTGTTCAGCTGAACCAAAAAATGTAAAATTATTAAAATTTGAATAATCAATATTTAGATTAATATCTTTATTATTAATATCATTTAAAACATCATGTAATACATTATCATCTGAACCTGTAATTAGTTGATTATAATTTTCTAAATCATCTAAACCCTGGTCATTTGTAGTATTAATTAAAAAACTTTCATCAACTTCTAAATATGTGACTTCTGTAGTACCGACTAAATTAGAAATATAATTAATATTTTGTATTTGGTATGAAATAACCTCTCTATCAATAGAAACTTCATTAGGTGCTGTTAAAAATGTTGGTACTGGTTTATCTAATCTTAAAATTAATGATCTGTTATCTGTATTAGTTACATTATCTATTGTATAATTTGTAATAGATATGAAACTTGAAAAATTTTGGCCCCCAATTGTATGTGGTACACCTAATACATGATTAAAAATACTATATAAATTATTTACTTCATCAGCATTTCCAGAACCAAAAACTTCATCTATAGCATTAGTTCCATCTGAATTTACATTCTGTGCTTCAGTCATATTGTGAATTATTTCAAAACTGGTAGTTACATCCGAAATATTTTCTTGTACAGCGTATAATCTTATTTCTTTTCTTGATGGTGATATAGTTTCTATAATGAATCGTGCAGAATCTTCAAATATACCTCCACGGCGTTCTCCTTCAGAAAAAAAGTTTCTTAAAAATCTAAATTCTAATACATAATTACCAGATGGAAAAAACTTACTTGATAAAATTTTATTAGGTACGATATTAATATTACCATTAGTTACCATTCCATTAGTTTGATTTAATGTTACATCAGTTCCTAATATTTGAAAACCTATAAGAGTATTTTCAACTACAGATTCAGACAATAATGGATTATAAGTCTCTACATCAAACTTTGAAGAATCATAAATAAAATATGCAGCTTCATTTCCTGCAGGGTCAATTACCAAATTATTATTTTGGTCAAAAACTAGCATTAATATATCATCATATAATACATTAAAATTATGTGCAATTGCACCATTGTCTATTAATGAAAATTCTTCTGTATTAAAATTTTCGTAAATATCAGGCATATTTAAAAGGCTCCATCATTATTTTCTTTTTCTGATGTTTTTAGAAATGATTCTCTAAATACTGATACATCTTTTTTATCCTTTTTTACTGAATAATCACCTACTAAGAAACCTTTATTTAAATTACCACTTGTATCATCAATAATATTTTTAGTTACCATACCAAAATTTAATTCCAAAATACATCTATCTCTCAATATTTTATTAAAACTATCATTAATAAATAGTAACCCAACGCAACTTTCTAATGGATATGTATGTTCAATATTATAACAATTTTCACCATCATAATCACACTCCCCCCAATACTCAAAATCATCATAAGGTGTATATGATCCCTCACCCTCATTTTCTTCTATCATTAATAAATAATCCATATCAAATGGTTTATTAAACACTCTTGTTTGTTCTAAATCTACTTTTCCTAAATGACTACCTAATTCATCATTTAAAAAAGCTGCTTCAATTTTTTGTCTATCTATACCTTCGTGTTCACTAAAATTACCACCATGATAAATAGTCGCTAAATCTTTCATATATTTACTTTCATCACTCATTCCACCAATAATAGGTGTTTTATCTTTATACGGCCATGGTAAAAAGTCAAATCCAGTACCACCAGCTTCATCAAATTCTTCAACATAAGTAGCATCTACATTTATATTTATTTTTGTAGTAATTAAAGTATAAAAATTAGGTCCTATTATTCCAATGTCATCTGCATTTACATTATTACGAACTAAAATTGAAATAAGTTTTGTACCAGCTTCTTGATATTGATGTGTAAAAGCTTTTGAATTAGAACAATAATTATAATCAAGATTAGCTTCTGTTATGTCCACAGTCTGATTACTACTATTATATATCTCAAGCCAATTACCAAGTGGCCAATCACATAAAACTTCTTCAAAATAATCAAAATTATTATCAGGATGATATAAATAATTATCAATATCTTGATGACCTGCTATTTCATCTATTAATTCTTTAGGTGTCTTTGTATCTGGTTCATCACCCCATTGTAAAACCCAAGCAGAAGGTGGTTTACCCATATAGTTAATATCGGAAGACCATTGAGGTCTACTCAACATATTAAAATGTGGTTTTGGATCAATAAAATTACCGTACATTAGGCCTTCAGACAAAGAAGTATTGGCGGCTGCCGTTGGATCCCAACCTGAAAAAGATGGATTTAATATGTAATTTCCACCATGAGCATATACAGCCATAAACATTTCTAAATTAATTATATTAGGAGCAGTTGTTCTATTCCAGTAATAACTATATCTGTCATAATAAGTTTGTAAATAATAAGCATCTTCCCTATTAGGACCTATATATGAATATACTATTGGTCTATAACAATTTCTATTTTGGTTGAATATCCGATCCCAATGTGATTCATATATGTATAAACCATAGCTATCATCAGAATTGGCCCATTCATAATCTCCACTATTCTCGTTCCATTCGTATCTGCAGTCTTGGGTTGAATTACCATCACAAATAGTAGTCCATTCACAATCTTTTCCACCATAAACAGGTGATTTAGGTTCATTTTCTGCTGCTTCTACTGATAAAAATACTACTGGACCTGCTTTTTCGCGTTCAACATCTCCGTCATCAGTATTTAAATCTCCATCTTG
>Ga0098061_1001318_pt1 | contig 11990 bp, 18 predicted proteins | sample 22_taG_FD_92579 | JGI IMG/M metagenome (GOLD analysis project Ga0098061, IMG submission 92579) | Marine viral communities from the Subarctic Pacific Ocean - 22_ETSP_OMZ_AT15343 metaG | ecosystem: Environmental > Aquatic > Marine > Oceanic | place: Subarctic Pacific Ocean | collected 2015-01-20 | reverse complement strand
TATTATAGTCTTTAATTCGTGAGTTGTCAAGTTTTGTGCCTCATCTATTATGATAAAGGCATTTGAGATTGAACGACCACGAATGTAAGTCAATGCTTCTATCTCTATTGTACCCTTTTGCATATAGATGTCAAGAGTTATTTTATCATTTCCCATCAAAAACTGGAGATTGTCCTGAATTGGCATCAGCCATGGTGACATCTTCTCTTCCATGGTTCCGGGCAAGAATCCAATATCCTTTCCCAGGGGCTGCACGGGCCGTGAGACGATCACTCGCGTGTATTCCTGCTTGACCTCATCTATGGTCTGTTCAAGGCCTGCAGCGATCGCACAGATCGTCTTACCACTACCTGCTTTGCCAATCGCGGTTACAATCTGGATTCTCGGGTCCATTAAAGCATCCATGAGAAATTGTTGTTCTTTATTGCGGGGCTTAATCCCCCAAACTTTTTGTTTGCTTGTTATAAGTTGACGCAACGGAGTAGCTTTATTGACATACCTCCCTAAAGCGGTCTTTTTTTCATTAGCACTTGATACCAGCATAACATATTGATTTGAAAATAAGCCGGGGGTATCCAAATACACACTCTGCCTTTCATAAAACCGGTCTATGATCTGGTCATCAACCAAAACCGTTGTACAGCCCGTAAAAATGTTTTCACTTGTATCAACAACTTGATTGTTTTGAAAATCTTCTGAAGTTAAGCCGACGGCGTCAGCAATAACCCGCATATTAATATCACGAGATACCAACACCACCTTGCGCGTACTTTCGCGCTGGGCTTTGAGCGCAGTGGCAATAATCAAATGATCAGGAACTTTGATGTCGAGGTCTGCTGGGAGATCTTCGGGTTGTATTCCCGAAGCGCTTATAGATTTTATAATGCCTAGGCCCTTGCGAATACGAACACCTTTGTCAAGAGATCCGGCCGTACGAAGATCATCCCAAATCCGGATGATTTTCCTCGCTTGAGCGCCCACAGCATCTTGACGTTTTTTGTGCTTATCTATTTCCTCAAATACCTTTAGAGGAACATGGATATCGTTGTTTTTGAAAGCATAGATACACTCAGCATTTGTTAGATATACGCTGGTATCCAGCACATAAGTTTTTTTACGACTCATAGACGTCCTTTACTATGACTATATAGGTCCCCAATTAATATTTGGTGTTCTTGGGGACGTCCCGGGAAGACACCACCTCAACGCGGGAAGGAGTTATATCAATACCATCACCGTCCAACTCAACACAGCTGACCATTCCCGAATCTGACACCAGATCGGAAGAGCTTTGAATCTTTCCGCCTCCTACTCCCCATAGCAACTGAATACCATCGGCATCGCAGACGTCCATCTCGGGGGTATTATCTGTTTTGCGATCGCCGCCGTTGGCAAAGAAGGTGGGCTTAAGGCGCCGTAAAGCCTCGCAGACGGTTCCGTCGGTATCGTCGACGTGGGTGGTCTCATGGACCGCTGCGAATCCTTGTAGGATCTCACAGCGCTCTTCGAAGGGCATAAAGATATAGCCCTTCTTGCGCATGAGCCAGTCGTCTGAGTTAACGATGACGATAACTTGCCCATGCTCGGCTGCTTCCTGAATCATTCGCAGGTGTCCAATGTGAACGGGGTCGAACCCTCCTGACACACATACTGTGTCATATGGAGTTTGTGGTAATTTGCTCATCTCTCGTCTCCTTTTAATATCTTGGCTGCGGCGGCTGGACTCGAACCAGCGACAGGCTGATTAACAGTCAGCTGCTCTACCAGCTGAGCTACGCCGCACTCTTCATAAGTATACCCACAAAGAGAGAATATTTAAATATATTATTGGTGCCGGCACCACGAATCGAACGCGGGACCTGCGGGTTACAAAACCGCTGCTCTACCATCTGAGCTATACCGGCTGGACTATGATAACTTAGGGTCATACAGGGCTTCTTCCTGAAAGTCCGGCAGGCTACTGTATAATACTATTACGTACAGACCCTTCCAGTTACCTGGTGCTTCTTTACGAATTCGGCCGGCCTCGGCTTTGTTTGGGGCGGTTATATAGAGGGTGGTTCCTAAAGTACCATTTTTTACGTCGTAAAAATAGTCTGCTCCAAATTCAATGGCGGCCTCAATAATGAGGTTGTCTCTTTCTGTGAGGGTCACTAATTTTTCTTTCTTCGTGTCTTCTTATGAAGTTTTTCGAAAAGGAGTTTTTTCCAAAGAGTTCCTTCGATCTCTTCTTTAGACATATTAAGAGAATAAAGGCCAGCAAGAATTAAGCGGATCTCTCGGGTGGATAAATATACCGTTTTTAAAAACGCCGGTAATTTCTTGGGCTGATGTTCTGACATATAATTTATCCTCTATTCCCTATAACTAGTTTCGAGTTGTTTCTAATTACTCTGCTCTAATTTTTCCTCTTTTCACTTCTTCCGACGCTTCTTGTTGAGCTTGGCCTTGCGCTTTTTCTTATCCGCTCGTCTTTGATTGAGAGCATCTTCCAAAGCAATTCGAGGATCTTCCCGCGTTTTGACGGCAAAATAGCGCGCATTAACTTTTCCCTGCCAGTGAACCTTCACTTGCAAATCCTTTTCCATTGCCAACTCAAGGCGTTTTTGATCGGCTTCGTCGTATGTCGCACACTTCGCGACAATTTCCCATGCTGGTCCCTCTTGGTGACCAACTTCTACTATTTCTTCAGTACTCATTTTGTTTCCTTCCATAGATAAGTTGCTGTAAGCGGCCAGTAGATTTCTTCTCCACTGTCCACTACTTGTATTCTACAGACTGTGATGGATTTGTCAAGCACTAATCCAATAAATCTTCTATTATGTCCATGTTCATCCACACGGGCAGTATCGATACAGACGACAAGATCGCCTACCGACGCTTGTTTTCTAGGCCGTCCTTGTCCCAACCGCCCATGGTCCATTTTTCGTTCATTAGATGATTAATTCTATTATAGTGGAGGAAGCCCAAAGCGTGTCCCAACTCGTGTTCGAGCACGGTCTTCCGTATGTCATCGCGCATATAGATTACAGCCCAGTCTATTTCGCCTGTGTCATTATCTACAAAAAAATGGGTCTGAGCGAGGGCTGTGTCGTCCATTTTAACGTTCGAAGATACAAGATGTATTAGGATATAGCCTTCCGGTGAGGAAGATAAACATTTATTGAGAGGGTCATGTTTATACTGGGTCGTATAGAACTGGTATCCGAGACTTTCCCAAAAAGCAGTAGCACTGTTAATTTGCACCTTAGTGATAGGTGCGTGCTCACACACAATTACAGTCGGAGTCCTAAACCATGTACCAACTTTGGGGGGAGCGTTGTGAACTGCTGGTATACGAATATGGTTACTGACATAGTCGCTAGCACCAGATGGAGTTGCGAGCGAACATATGCTAAAAGCAATCAAGCAAACATAAACAATGGCCATGAGGCCTAATTTGAAGTAATCATTCATACAGTATTTAGTTAAAATATCCAGTTTTGTAGTAAACGGTGCCTAAAACTCGGGGAGAATCTACCTGTTTGGGCACAAATACAGTTAAAACCTTGTCTAAATCGTCTTCTGGACGCCAAATAAGCTGTAAAGTGCTACTTGGTTCGTCCCATATCCAGTCGAATTCATTACCTAATTGTCTTTCATACGACTCATAACAGTCATAAGTGTGCTCCGTCATCGCCGCTATAAGATTATCATGTAGTGCATGGCCCGAATTTAGTGTTATTCCTCTCCCGCAGATAGAGAAGAATTCGACACCATCGAGGTCCTGGACTACTGCCAAGCTGACATATCCACTTATAAGTTCGGTCTCTAGAGTATCCGCGCACCAAAAGATCGTGGAGGCGATTAGCTCTTGACTGCTCCACCAGCAATCCATAGTGGCATATACATCACCATATTCTTCTTGTCTTATATCTTCTTCAGTTATATTATTAGAGCAAGAACAGAGCAATATTAAGAGTACTAAGATCTTATACATCTATAGTAATTATTATTATAATAGAATATATTTGTAGGTGTCAAGTAAATTTTATATTTTTATTCACAACAGTCAGGGTTATCGAAATCATCTGATCTATTTGTTACCTTTACCCACAACCCCCACAGGATGGGAATAGCTAGCCAGTGAAAACATAAAATTAAGGATGCTGGAATACCAGCATAAAATGCAGGGTGGACGTAGTTTCCAAGAGCACCAAAAATAATTGGAAAAACAACATCTTCAATGATTTCCCACCCAACGAAAATGATTACAAAGGCCAAGCCATTCTTTTTAAGAAAAGCCTTCAACTTTTCTTTGGAGAAGTTGTTGAGTTTATGAGATATTCTCGTTTTTAGCCAATTGATCATAAGTTTTTTGGTGGAGGTGCACGGAGTCGAACCGTGGTCCTGAGAGTACCATTGCAGGTTTTAATCCCAGTCGAAACCCAAACCACCCCCATTTAGTGGTTGACAAGAGACAGAAAATCAGTTATTCTTATTCTATGTCGTATTCTTCTCTTATCTTATACTTTTTCTTTAACCCTTTAAAGGTCTGTTCATTAATACCTAGTATTCTGGTGGCTTCTTTGTTGGTTTTCGCAACACTAATAGCTGCATTATACAACGCTTCCTTTGTAATATCAACCATATTCGACCATAAATTAAAACCATACATCTTGCCGTCGGTGAGACGACTAGAGCATTCTAATTTAAGACCTATAATTTCCTCTAAGGTAAGTGCAGAGAGCATTACTTCGAATGCTTCATTGGATTTTCCTTGGTTTCTCAGTTTGTTTGAGAATGATAAATCGTTGCAAAAACCTTGGGAAGCTGACTTCCGTGGTTTCATTTATAATAAATTTTTGATAATATCATCTATATTAAGATGTTTTATGACTTCTTCTAATTCAATATTGGCGATATCGTCTTCGGGCTCTTCTATAGAAGCCTCTTCGGCTTCGCCCGACGCGGTGCCCGGACCTCCAGCCTCAGCTTCACCAGCCTCCGGCGGCGCCTCGACGTCGATGCTTAACTCATTTTCAAATTTATCAAAATATAAAGATAAATTCTTGATAAGATATTCCTCGAACATTGCAATATCCTCAGGGTTATCTAAATCATCAAATGTAGTTAGAATGTTTTTTTCCACATTGTGGAAATCTGTAAAGGCACGATTTCGACCAGTCTTGTCCTCACCATTTAAACCAAACTCTTCTTTTTCATCGACTTCGATCTCTTCTTCCTCGCCATCATCTTCGACGTCGATAAAGTCTGGGTCTTCCTCGGGCGCTCCCCCTATTTCAATATCTACGTCTTCAGTTATCTCTACGTCTTCGCCGGCCCCCTTGCGAGATTCTTCAGGTGCAAGAGAAAGCCCGATAGCGCTCAAAATATGGTTTTTATACGAAGTTCTTTGTTGGATATCAGTAGTCAAGGACTTATATCCTGTTTCTAAAACAGACAAAAGGTTAGAATTTCGCAGCAGATCCTCTAAGGCATTAATTCCCGTACTGTCGTGCTTGGCTACAGCTGCGACGGCGCTTTGGCCCTCTTTCAACAGGTCTCTAATAATTGATCGCAACTCTTTCTCTTGGGAGCGCGCTTCCACCAAATTTTTCGTTCGACGGCGCTGGACTACTTTAATAGCCTGTCGAATATTTTCTCTTAGCATTACTTCTTCAGCAATATTTTTACGATCAATCATTGTTAGCCCACCGATATTCCTAGTAAATAGTCCATTACTTCGTTTACCAGCTGTTCTTCCGGGAGGAAATTCTTTTCATGGCGCTTCTTCTTCTTTTCTGAACCTGCAACGTCCGGCGCGCGATGGGCCGCAACTGCAGCTGATCCAAGCGACATAGCTGCTATCTCTTTGAGCGAGCCTTGTAGCATCTCATAGATTTCTTCATCAAACCACCCCATTAGTGTTTCAAACTCTTCTCGTGATGCTTCTTTTAAAGCTTGTCTGAGTGTTGTACCACTCATTTCTCCAAGGCCCGGAACATTGATTTCCACATGAGGCAAGACTCCGATATTCCAATCATATCCCTCTTTGGTCGTACCACTAGTTTTCTGAAACCTTGGATTCTCTTTCATGTCTTTGCTGCCCACAAAATATTGTACTTCGACTTCTTCTGGTGGGCCCATATCTTCATATACTTCTTTAGCATAATAGGGATTTCTTACCTCAACTATTTGTGAGGATGGTATACCGTGCGCTTCCATTATAGACTTCTTTTGTTCAAAACTTAATGGAGAATTAGGTCCCATGTTATTAGATGTAGCCACAAAAGTGTTTTCAATACCATTTTGGACAGCTAGCTCTTGGTAGGTTTGAAAGTGATGTCGTCCCATTGGCTGGAATCGCCCGGGATAGATTGCGATCGATCTCTTTTCATTTTGTTCATGCAGAGCCCAATTAACAGCCTCAGACAAGGCTTTTTTTACATTCCTCGCCTCGGCTATCACCGTTGTGAGGGGAATTCCTGACTGCAACATCATGAAAAGATTTTTGTTTGTTCTCTTAGTGGGCGGAAGATTCTGAGACCACTCTACAAGGGTTTTAGTGGTAGAAAAACCATTTGTCCCCCAATAAACCCTCAGGCTTTCATTTTGGGAAAATTTGTCACCCTTATCGATCATAAAATTGGCCCGACTAAACTCTAGCCGATCCACGAATTTCACTCCGTTGCCTTCGTGATCTACCGCTACATATCCTTCTGGGTTGGTAACTGTTAGATCGCCCGACCCGTCATCGATAAAATGTTTTGTATTATAAACAGCATTATTATACTTGGTGATGAATATGTTTTTGGCGTCGAAAAGAAGACGAGAGACTTCAAAAAGATTTAAGATATCTTCCTTTTTATTTTTAAAGGCCTCTAGATCTTCCTCGCCTTTGTTAAAAGCTCGCATCTTCCCTTTTTCACTCTTTAATTTATCTACGCGAGCCTCTAGTTTGGCGGAGTACCATCTTAAAAATCCCTGGAACGACCTCTCCGGGCTTTTGAGAAACTCCCCGGCTTTAATCTCACTATTAATATAGATATTTAACAGATCGGACGGTATATCATTGTAGTCTATTCTTGTGTTAACTTCGTCGGCTTTTTGTACTAAACTGAGCACCCGCCGCTCTTCGTTTTCAGTAAGAGTAACTGTGCCGGTGTCATCCGTAAAAAATGCGTCATCAAACCAAATTCCGGGCACTCGGTTCAGGCCGCTAACATCTGCTCCGAAACTGGCGCCGCTATCAAGACTATCATAGGTTGTGTGAAAAACAATACCAAATTTGGACTTGCCGATTTCTCTTCCCAAATCAGAATCCACCGGAACAGCATAAACAATTGTGTTGGGTTTAAACCGATAATGGGGCTCACCGTCAATTTCGGTGACCTCCAACATCTCGTCATCAAACATAAAATCACCCTGCAGAATGTTTGTGATTCCGAGAGAAGGTAAATATTTTAATGCTTTAGTTAGTTTGTCAACAAGCCCAGGCGCATGCCCGTGATTCTCAACAATATCCTCCGGAGTGTAATTAATCTTAGGAACCTTATTAAAGATAGATTTAGTTCCAACAAAGAACTTGCCATTTTCAGGATTGATCCCTGCAAATATAGCTGGTGCCCCATCCCACTTAACAGAAGTTTGAACGTGAGACTTAGAATTTCCTTTTAGGGTTTCTAACAATTCTAACAGAAAGGCGCGGGCCATATCATAGCCCCGGGGCCCTTGAGTGAGAACCAATTCTTCAAGGTGTGTAAGGTGGGTATTGGCGGCGCCTTCTTCTAAAAGAGACATTTTGGCTCTAGCGCTCCTTGGATTCTTCTAAGACTTTGACCTGTTCTTCAAGAACATTAACACGCTCTTCTAAGCGCCTGGTATGGCGCCGTACTTCTTTGAGGTTCGCCTTTGCTACTTCGATTCGACGCTCATCCTTGCGTGTTCTAGGAGTAATAGATTGTAAAACCTCGGAGACAGACTGGATATAGCTGGCCACACTAGGAGGTCTGCTCTCACCTAATAAAAACTCGCGAGTCATACGTCGAAGGTCCACGCTATTAACTCTCTTTGCTTGTGGCGGTTTTTTTAGTAGTGGTGCTTTTCCGACTAGTGGTGCGGGAAGAAGTCTTTTTCTTGGGTGGTGAAGCCGGTGCGCTTTCGACAGACTCCTCCTCAAGCACTGGTGCTTGTGTTGCCGGCGGGAGCTTTGATTCGTGATGAACTATCCATGGGGCTACCATTTTTATTCCTCCTCTTTCTTCTTTTTCTTCGGGGCTGTTGCCTTTTTTGCAGCTGCGGCCGCGGCTTTGCGCTGCTCTTCTGCCTGTGCAGCCTGTCTTCGGGCTGCCGCCTCATTGAGGGCCCTCTCTTCGGCAGCGCGCACTGCGTTAGCCTCCTGCGATGCAGCCTCTTCTTTTTGTTGTATGGCTAAAAGCCTTCTACGTTTAACACATGGTGCAACCATTTTATTTACCTTCCTTTCTAACACGCGCAATAATGCGTCTAGTAATTTCTTTTGCTTCTTTTACGGAGATCTTCCCCGATCGGTTCTCCTTTTTGAGGCCCAATATCGCATCGTCTGAGGGATCGCGATTGCCTTCCTCATCATTATGCTCTTTAGAGCCAATGTCTTCATCTCGATAACTTGGGCAGCCCTCAACGATTTCAGAGTCCGCGTTATCGGGACACCCACATCCTGGCCCATGAGGTCCAGCATGACCTTCATCGAGTTCATCCTTGTCGTCCCGAATATCCTTGTCAAGATCATCAATATGCTTTTCATCATTTCGGATATTACGAGTCAGATTCCGGTCCTCTCGTCCGCGCGAGTCTTCTTTCAGAAGCCCCCACTTTTTCATTAAGAGCGTATTAAGCTCATTATTTTTCCACTCTTTTAATGACATTTTTGGTTCTCCTGAGTCCGAGAAGTCAATCTCGATGTTAATTTTTCCTGTCTTAATTAGGTCTTCGAAGTCTCTAAAGATCAAATTTCCTTTAGTATAGGCCTCCTGCTCCATTTTACGCAGATGCGGATCTTTTTGAGCATACCCAGCTCCAGTACTGTTTTGTCCGGTAAAATCACCTCGACAGTTTTGGGCATGATGTACAAGTTCATGAGATAATGACCTCATTACATCTTTTGGATGCCGACCATCAATGTATAAAACCACTTCCATCGACTCTGGATCATAGTAGGCTGTCTTACCCAGCATTACTCCCGCATTGTCTTGATCACTTTCAAATCGAATTGTAGCCGGTTGGTCAAACCCCAATTGTTTCTGGGAGTACGGAAAGAAGTCGCTTACAAACTGTTCGAGATGATATACATTCGCGATTGAGTTGTTTATACACTTATGCATTAATATTAATTAGTTGTCACTAAGAGAAACAGCAATCCCCACAGATGATACACAAATATAGAAATGTAAACAAGATTAAGACCTAGTAAGACTCTAAAGATTGTTCTCGTAAATCTCTTTCTAAAATAATAGAGGATCCAAATTCCAACTGCGCTAAAGCCTAATTTCGCTATCACAAATAAGAGAGGTGAAATCTTTAAAAAGAAAGCCATTATGGGGTTGGCTTCGTGACCCAAATCATTAGCTACCCAATATATGGTAGCAGTAAGATCGATAAGAATGAAGACTGTCAGGATATAAACTAGCCGGACAATTTTCCTCATTCATATTACTCCTTGCGTGACTCCATCCCGGCTTGCAAGGCCTCAGCGATTCCCAGGGCTGAGAGCCAGCGCGGCTGTTGCCAGAAAGGTACGAGCATATGTACTATCATCGCAGCACCACCCAAGAACAGGAGACCAGAAAATTTAGCTGATCGCCTAAAGTGAGATAACCACCCTTCTGCTTTAAAATGTGCCCAGTCCCACATATCTATAATCTCCCTTGTCCAGGGCCTTTATCATATGTAATGGCCTTGAACGCTGCTTCTAGTGTCTTCGATGACTTCAGAATCTTATCTTGTACCCATGGCTCAAGATTTTCATCTCCTTGGAGCATATCATGGAGTTGTTGAGCCTGTTGAGACATATGGTAAAGGGCCCTCTTTATCATTTCTTCTTTATTTTCCTCGGGATCGCTATGTTCTTCGTCCGGAGTAGTCCCTTCGGTTCCCTGCGTAGTCCCCCCTTCGAAAGTCGCTGCATCCTTTAACGAGGAACCGCTATACGGGCCTTCCAACAGCGCGCTGTCATTTTCGAGGATGACCTCCATAATTAAGCCCTTCAGTTGGCTTTTGCTGATTTTCATGTTTCTTCTCCTGTTGTGGCGGCATCGGGATCCTTCTTAATCTTGTTAAGAAACTGCGTCAAGAATGCCGATAGTAGGGGCCGGTATTTAACAAGATCTACTTTATCAGCCACATCAGTTAAAATATCTTCGACCTGAAGAAGAATTTTTCTCTCTTGATTGTCTACACCCTGTAAAACCTTCCCGCTGCCCACATCAGCGCCTTTCTTCTTAGTTTTTTGTCCGTGCGCTGATTGAGACATAGTGCCCACGCCAAACCCTTTCAGTTCCTCGGGGGCCTCCTGGATTCCTCCCTCGGCCGACCCTGCGTCTCCGGAATATCCGCCCATAGAGCCTCCAAAATACTTTTGCATACGGGGAGGAGGAGGAACCACCATCTGGTCGGGCATTGGATGTGCACCTGATTCTTGCAGGGAATTTAGGGCCCTGCGTAGGCAGGCTGACGCCTTAAAAGCGTGTTCATAGGCCGAATCAAAGATGGGAGCATCAAGTGCCTCTACTAGCTGCTCAGTAGCTTCGCGCGCAGCCAAAGCAATATCATACATTTCATTGGCTTCCGGATCACCCTGATCTTGCTCCGGTGTCTCGGTACCAGCCGCCGGCATCCGAAGGGGCACATCACGAGGAGCACTCGGTGCCATAACGCCTCCAGGCCCGTCGGTCCCAAGTTCTTGGAGTACTAATGTTTTAAGTTGTTTGTAATCTATGGTCATTTTTTAATCTTTTCCCTGATCAATTTCGGGAAACTTCTTCTTCACAGCAGCACGAACCTTTGCTTTTTCCTCTGAGGTTCCGTGTTTTGCCACCATGCTTAAGGCCGACCGCGCATGGCTTTCATCAGGAATGGGATACGACCCGGCCTGCTTGCCTTTTGGACCGTCGCCCTTCCCGGGCAGCGCAAAATCACTATCAGGAAGAGCTCTCCTTTCGGCTGCGGAAAGATCTTTTTCGTCTAGCTGCTCTTCTTCGTTCGTCACCTTATCCTCTTTTATATCATCAGGTTGTCCGCGCTGTCCTCGTGGCCAACGCTCGTTAATGAAGCGCTCCGCAAAGCTCTCTTCATGAGTTATTTCGTCTAATAAGGCCACCGGATCGAGGTCAAACATTTCAATAGCTTCTTCGTTAGTCAATATAACCTCAACTTCTTCTCGAATAATCTGCATAATTTCTGACTTTTTCATATCACGATACTCCGGCGTATAATTAATTAGTTGTTTGTTGAGTGTTTATCAATTTCTTGCATATGATCTTTCCATTTATCACGCAATTGCTGAGTGACCTCGCCTTCGACGGGCACCCGCACGGCTTCAATGCCGGCCGCCCACGCCGCAGCAACCTCATCGTCGTCATCGTCCCAGTGTTTTGTGACGCCCAGTTCCATTAGCTTGTCAGCCTTAAGATTGCCATAGGTGTAATGAACCTCATCCACGGGTAAACCAAATTCTTGAATTGCCTCTTCGGGGGTGGGGGCGAGATCCCAATCGTACTTGGGGCGGTTAAGTTTGCTACGAGAAGTAACAATGATAACTTTGTTTCCTTGGGCAGCTAAATCTTTTAAAAGAGCAATGTTCTCTTCGTGAGGACCAAGATATTCCACATCTCCATCTTCTAGGGTGTGATAACGTATGAGGGTGTTATCGAAGTCGAAAGAATAGAGATTCTGTTCGAGGTTGTCTTCCTCAGTAATGTACTTGCGCCATTCTGTTAAAATCTGTTTCATTATTATAAATATACCTTTTC
>Ga0098061_1001317_pt1 | contig 11990 bp, 2 predicted proteins | sample 22_taG_FD_92579 | JGI IMG/M metagenome (GOLD analysis project Ga0098061, IMG submission 92579) | Marine viral communities from the Subarctic Pacific Ocean - 22_ETSP_OMZ_AT15343 metaG | ecosystem: Environmental > Aquatic > Marine > Oceanic | place: Subarctic Pacific Ocean | collected 2015-01-20 | reverse complement strand
TATTTTTTTTAAAAAAAAGTATAAATATAGTTAAGTTTAATACTTGTCTAGTATAGTATAGTATAGTATATAAGTATAAACTATATATGTAAAGTGCATTTAAGCCTTTAGTTTTACAAATAAGCCTTTAGTTGTATTGATGAGTTTCGTCACACACAACAAAAAAACAAAAACAAAATAAATGCACTTGCAACTCACTATATGGGTTTTCCTCTGTTGCTCTAAAAATCCTAAAGCCAAATAACAAAGATTCCGTTATTGTTATTCCTAATTCAAATTTAGTCATAATAAACTATAGTGTTTAAGTTTCCACTTCCAACCGGAGAGGCTCCTGAGGGTAAGGATAGATTTAAATATAATGATTGATTTTCACTCAATATAGGCAAATTTAAATTATCAGGTAGAACCTCTACAGGGTCGCCGCTATATAAAACCATTTCATGGCAAATATAATGAGACCCCGATAAATTATCCTTGATAAAGATAGAAACAGTCGCTGGGACAATATCGCTAGAGGTTTGCCTATCCCTAAGCGAATTACATAACACTATAGATTTAACTATAGGGTTATTTGAGTTAAAGGAAATTAATAAACTCCCCTCTTGATTAGTATTGATTAGTGATAACTTCATTTTATTCCTCTAGTTTATAGTCGTCGCTATATCTTGTTTCGTCAGTTGAAGTACCTAACGATTTCAAGAATTTAACATACCACTTGTCTTTATACTTACGTTCAACTGAAGGCTTGCGTTTAGGGGTCATTAACATTAAACCTCTATCTACTGTAGCTCTCTGAATATATCTTGTTTCACTTCTATTTGAATCCTGCTTATCAAAGACTCTATCTATAAAAGGCTCTCCTTTAAAAACACCGGTTTTAATATATCCCTCTGTATCATTAGTTTGCACCCATGATTGAAGTTTATTAAATTGTAGTTTTGAATTATATTCATACTCCGGTGGTAATTCACCGTTTTTAGCCATGTTAATGATTTTTTTTCTACCACGTATTAATCGTTGCTCTACGTGCAATTCGCTATAAAGATTTCTTAATGTTTTCTCATCAGTAACCTCGTCTTCCGAACCAAGTAGTGTTACGTATTTATCTAATTCTTTAAAATAAAACCGTAAATCGTTATTTGAAATAACAGAATTAGACCCTTTCTCATGAATATCATACACCACCTTTAATGATGGGTCTCCTCCTATGTTTTTCAAGAATGGGGACACTAAGAATTCTCCACCCTTTCTAGTGGACTCTAATACGGGATTATCAAATCCATTAGTTTCTTCCCCGGGTTGCGAATCCAAAGGCTCTAACGCTAAGTTATGTAATCCTGAATAACCATTTTCAGCGACATCACTAAAGAAGCCTCCCATATAATGTTGCATAACCTCTTTATATTCTTCCGGATGGTAATCTAAAAATCCCGAAGTAGCTACATCACCACCAGTCATATTATTCATCATATAAGCTATTTGCTTATACAGTAATTCAGTTTTTTCTCTACTTTGCGTAGACGCTACAGGTTCATTCCCATATGCTGAATTATCTATAGAAACGGGAACGCCTAAATAATTTTTATTCAAATAAACATTCATAAACGGCATCACCGCTGTAGGGGAAACTACCTGTCCTAATTCCTGCCCCACAACCTGTATAGGCATCATTGATGTAGCAAAACTACTAGCCACCTGACCGGGGACAGAAGATGGAGGGGTATAGTAATGATACGTACCACCATCTTCATTAAATTTCTTAGTCATTTGGTCGCGATAAGCTATATCTCCTAAATACTTAAACGAATTATAACCATAAGGAAGAGGAACCTTAACATACCATTTGTCGGTTTTTAATTTTTCTCTAGACGCCCTTGTTAACGGAATAACAAACCCTGTTTGGAAAGCGTGGTCGGGGATTCTCGTTAAAGCCTCTTTGAACTCATCATCATCTGAGGTAGCAATTAAATGGTCTGTTAAATATCTATTTAATGCCCCCATAGCAGTGATATAAGATATAATTCTACGAACGCGTGGGTTTTTACCGTATTTATAAATCATATAAGCGCCCTGTACACCGGCATTAAAAAACAGCTTATAAGTATTAAGATACTTAGTCATAGCCCCTTTATCTTCAAAGTTTAAGGTAACATATTTAGCTGCAACAGCAGCCTTGTTTCTAGCGTCGGTTTCGCTAAATCCTGATTTAATAAAGTCCTCATAAGCATATCTAAACACAACTAATCTATAATTGTTTTCTACAGACGAGTTAACCGTGTCCATCCAATCAGCCATTCTAGACAGTATCTCAAGAGGGTTTCCTAAGTTTATTTCCCCACCTAACTTTGTTTGACCACTTTTTAAAACTCCCTTTTTAATAGAGTTATCTTTAATAAGGTCAGTTATTGTTTGTAAAAATTGGTCATAATTTTGTTCTCCAACCCAACTTATTTCTGCGCCAGATGACTTAGCCATCTCATAAAAATATGCCCAAGATTTATTGTTCGCTAACTCCTCGTCTGAATACTTACCAGTTTTGTAGTTATAAATACTAGCTAATGAATTTCCGTCAGCCTTTTTACCTATTACCGAATAAAACACCCCAAACGGAGAACGTAATAATTGCCCTAAAGAATTTTTAACAATTCTATTAGCCACATCACTATTTAACCCCCCCTGAGTAATCATTACCGTTGCAGCATCACGGACATTATTTGCCATTACGAAAAATGGACTAAAATGCACATACACAGCTCGTAAAAGGTTGTTCGTGGCTCTCATTGAGTTTAAAAGAACCTTCGTTACCCCATTGTTTGGTCCGGTACCCCTAACAAACATTAATGCTAACGCCGAGTCATATATCTCCAAGTAAGATGTAGTCCCGTCAGAATTTTTATAAGGGACAGTGAGTAATACGTTTTGATGACCGGATTTTTTATTAACCTGTTTTATCGACCCCGCACCAAAAGTTGGCGCGTTTGCATCTACAATTCTTTGCTGCGCCTCCACGCTTAATAGCCTAGTATCATTATTCGATTCTAGTCTATTTTTCTTTATCATTTTAGCTAATGATAATACTCTATCGGTTTCTGTATTTTGAATTTTTTGAAGAAGATGACCTAACTTTCGTCTATTACTATTTTCCTCTATTCTATATAAACTTTGGAAATAACGAACCAAACTATTGTTAACTACATCAAAACGACCATCCATTATATAGCGGTCTAAATATTTACGCTGGTCAAACATTGTGTCCTGAACCTTTAACTGTTTAGCTCGACCTTTAAAATCGCGCTTTCCAGCCCTATCCACTTCGGTATTAGACAATCCTAATGTATGAATATCGTCTTGAACCCTACTTATGTCTACATTTAAAGGAACGTAATATTTATTCTTAAGCATTTCATTATACTCATCTTGGGTTATAAACCCCTCCGCTTTCATGTTAAGTAATGAAGCTCTATTGACCGTATCATGGAACTCCTCTATAAATTCCATTAAAGCCTCCCCTATACTGTTTTCATCAAACTCAGCAGTCCTTGACGAGTCTCCTGATTTCTTAACAACACGGCCACCTAGCTGATTAATTATATCCTCTGCTTGTGTATCACTCATTCCAGACCCCGCTATAGATATAGCTGGAAATTTAAAGTCATCACTAAGCATGTTATTAATAGCTGTATTTGGAATTACTTTAGCTAACTCTAAAACCTCCTGTCTTAAAGCCTTTATTTTAGCTTCCCGCTTCTTGCTAGATATTTTATCATCTTTTGTGACATCAAAAATTTCTTGTTGCTTCTTAGCTATAGCCTCTCTTAGTTTTGCGTTATTCTTACTACTAGAATCCCATAATATAACGTCGTCAGCCGTTTTACCTAAATATTGCTTTATCTTTTGGTTATATTCCGCTTTAGAAATAGAGTCTTTTCTTCTACCTAATATTTTATATATATTATCAACCGTTAAAGACCCGTTATATTCACCATCGCTTATAAAATCGGTTAAAAACATTTCAGAAAAGTCACCTTTGTATCCATCGACATCGGCATTTTCCTTCATTTCTATAATAGCCGCTTTAATGTCGTCTTCAAAAACCTTTAACTTTTCTTTTAATTGTTTTTTTAATTCAACACGAGACTCGAAAAACGCATCAGTAGATTCTCTTCTTCCCTTTTCGTTTATAAAAACAGATTGTAACGCATACATGAGGTCGTTAAAAGCCTCTCTTTTATCCTTATTAGTTAGCATAGTATATTTACTTCCCTCAACCATACTTTGGTTGAACGCAGTATCTACCAGCCTTTCTAATAATGCTCCCCTATTTCCCGTTATGTCCGACACTACCTCATTCAATACAATGTCTTGTTTGTTTTTTGTTTTACCGTCTTGTAATACGTATAAATCTACAATATTATCATCCAGTGTGTATCCCGCCCTTTTAGTCGCGGCTTCTAAATCTCTTAGCCTAGCTCTATTGTCTTGAATAAGCGCTTTAATATAAGCAGCCGATTTACCTAGCGCGTTTAATTCCGACCTATCAGCATACATATAAAGAGGGTTTTGGAAAACTAACCCTACCCCAAAAGCTTCGTTCTCTGAAAGGCTCATGCTTTTATTAACGAAGTGATTCAGGTTCATGTCTTTATATGTCAACTGCTTCGCAAACCAGTTTCTAGGCAACATTATATTATCGTTAGTGAAAATGTTGGTTTTATCCACTAAAAACGTAGAGGTTGTTTCTGCGGCTTTTCTAATTGTATCATTTAACTTCCTAGTTAAATCAAACTTTCCGCCATTATGTATAAACGCATCTTCCGTAATAGTATTTAAAATATCTTCTAAGCTCATGTTTTGAACCTCTCTAGCCCCTCTAGTGAACCCCATAGCTTTTAATGGTAGAAGTAGTATTTTATATCCCTCTTTTAAGGTTTTTACTACACCACTTTTAACGCTTGATTCGTTTATCAAACGCTCAACCGTGTTGTGGGCTAACATCTGAACAAAAACTTCTTCGGTTAATGCCCTAGAGTTTTGGAAATATAAATAATTACTAGGGTTGTTAAAATGAGGTGCGTAAATAGAATTAACAATACTTTTATACGCTAAAATCTCAGGGTCAGTAGATTTTTCTATTTTATCAAACAACTGGTTTATTTTATCACCATACTTAGCTTTCGCTAACCTAACCCATATATGTCCCATCTCGTGGAACGCTGTAGTAGGGTCAACTACATCTAATAAACTTGAAGCCTCTGCGCCGTTTAGGGTTATTTGTCCCGTAAATGGATTCCAGCCCCCGCCTTCCTCTTTTCTTAAATACGTTTCTAAAACTCTATTAGCTATAAATCCATATGAGTCTAAATCAACATCATATCTTGTAATAGCTTCACCGTTAGTAAGTGGTGTAATAGACCCAGCTATATTTAATTGGGTAGTCATTATTCTATTAACATCAACGTTGCCGGGATTAAATTTCATATGGAACTCCCCTCCGGTAACAGCCTGAGTTATAATAGAATACAAATCTTGATTAGTAATCTCTTGCAGCGCGCTCTCCACCTCTGCCCTAATCATTTTGGATTTAGGGTCTTTTTTATTGGTAATCTTAATTAAGTCATTGATTGACAAGCCGGGAACTTTAGATTCTATAGCCTCTAGTAAGTTGTAATAAAAGTCCTCCCTTATGTGATTTTTAAAATCACCGCCTTTATTTACAGCCATATATGGCTCCACCCTTTTTGGGTCTATTAATATATCTAATAGTTTACGGGCTGCTTTTGCGCTTACGTTTTCGTTAAAATTGACTAATACATTCCCCGGCGATAGGTCACTTTGAACTTTCTGTATAACCTGTGATTTGGAAATTTTAAACGCGTTAGTAGATTGCTTGTTTAACGATATAATATCCGTTAAAGCATAATGTAATGCCCGAGCTTGATTTAATTCCTTAACTGATGTTCCATTCACAAAGTCAGATGAAGACTCCTCGTCTTCCTGTAAGGCTTGATTAACTTTTTTACGAGCCATATCCGAAAGGGCGGCATTAGATATTCCCTTATAGGTAAACGGCATAAACACGCCGTCTTGCATCATATGGCTAGATAATACATCATTACGCTCCATAATAAACATTGTCGGCTTCGAATAATATTGCAACTCACTTGGTGAAAATGGCTTAGATTTACCCAGAAGGCTTGCCTTTTCATTTGCGACAATCATGTTTATTAATATCTCAGTTTCCGCGGCTCTTTTGTATTTAGTTAACTCCTCGGTTAGTATCTCGGAGAATGTTTGCCTTACGGTTTCATCTAATACAATTTCGGCTGGTGCGACAACACCCTCTTGACTTAAGGGGCTTTTTGTGAATATATTATCAGACCCTAGATTGTGGTCTTTTAAGGCTTTATACATAGACGATACGACTATGTTTGAAAACGATATAGCATCTAAAGACCCGCTTTTTAAGAAGTCGTTTACCCTCTTAAATGTTGGCGCCCATTCTTCTTCGTTAAACTCTAATTGCTTAAGAGCCTCTATATTTATTTCTATTTTAGGATGACTAATTAAGTTTTTATCTAAAAATGCCATTGCAGTATTCATAGATGAGAACATAGTGTTACCAAATCCCCCTACAAAATTTTGATTTACCCTGTGAGGTTGTACTAAACCTCCATTTAAGTCTGCGAAAGCACTACCCATATAACCCTCTTGTGCGCTTAATAAGGACTGGTGTTCATATACGTTTAAAAACGATGTATTTTTAAATAAATTAGTTATTACGTGATGTGACTTAGGCTTTCCAGCTTTGCTTTGTTCCGCGTCTACGCCATATAAAGAAACCACGCCGTAATCCCCCGCACCATCAATCGCGTTAGTCATTATATCTGCATACCCCTTGTTTTTCCTAAGCTTTCTAAATGCAACGCTTTCTGCCCCCATCTTTTTAGCAAACCTAAATAGTCTAAACAACTCTGGTTTACTTAAGCTTTCAGTTATATCGGGTTTAAATTCAATATATAGACGTCCGTTTTCATCAGTTAATGTTCTAAATAACACCTTTTTCCCGGAGTCCTTATATTTAAAAGAACCATCAGGGTTTTCGCCACTTATTGGTGCCCCTTTATTAATAGTTAAAGAGCTATACCCCTCCTCCGATTCAGTTATATTTATATCTCTAGACTCGGCGTTTATTTCGTTTCTAGGATGCTCTTCGTAAAGCTTTAAAGCTTGTAGTTCAGCCGCGGTAATTAATTCCTTTCTAATGGTTTCATCAACAACACCTTCTACCTCATGTATTTGATTAATATGTAAGCCTGAAATTTGCTCTACAACACCCCGACCATCAAATAATTTTATTCTAATAGACGAGCCTATAGTAGTACCGGAGAAGTTGTTAAAGTATATTATCTTCCCTATGTTTCCATCAGCATCTACATAATCGTTTTCACTTCTTTTAGTGTCCATGGTTAATCCCACCCAAGATTTGTCGTCATTATATTTTAACGGCTTAACTTTAGGTAATATCTCAGTGTATTGAATTTCCATATCTAAACTCGCTGTTATGAGTTCTTCATAAAAATCAACACTATTTCTCTTTGTAGCATATTTTGATGCTAACTCTTCAAAGACCCCTAATGTTTTTAAAATATTAATCACATTAGCGCCCGGCACTTTCCTTTTTCCGCCCTCAAATATTGCGGTTAATTCTTTTATTATTTCCTGCCCAGTAAAGCCCTTGCTAAAATTCTTAGACGGCTTTGTAAAGGGTAAATGGTTTTTAAAAATATAATCTAAAGACGATTTAACCTCAGCTATATAAGAGGACTCTTTTTTATCACGTCTATGTCTAATTAACTTACCGTCTTTATCAGTAAACATTTTTGTTACAACATCAGACTCAAAATTAATAACACCATCAACCCCTAAGCGTTTCGCAATTTCGTTAGCACGAGATTTAACACGGGCTTTAATTTTAGATGAGGCATCCTTAAACAAAGAGTTATTTGACCAGAAATCACCCGTTCCAATAACTTTTTTTATTGTAATCCCTATCCTTCCCATAGCGTCCGCAACACCTCTAGGTGATACGCTGTATGTTTTCTGAGCCTTTAATGCTTTAATAGCTTTAGATAATCCCTCAACAATATAGGCTCTGTCTTCAGACCCCTTTTCAAACAGCTCTTTAACCATGTTAAGCTCGGCTAATTTAACGTCTGACACTTGAACCTTAGAACTTACACCTAGGGTGTTTAAAAGATACTCATGCCAAATATCCTTTATAAGTTTACCCGCCTCTAAGCCTGTAATTTTTCTTGCGCTATAAGATGCTATTATGTTTTTATATAAAGCCTCCGCGCTTGTCATCCCTATTCCATGTGTTCTAACTAATCTATCTAATTCTTTCTTTGTTTTAGCAGAACTTCTGTTAAGCTTATTTGTTTTTAACCCCTCGTCGCTCAATAAATCCTGAACCTCTAATACATTAAAAGCTTCTGTCATTCGGTCAAGCGAAACTCCTGTTTTCTTAAGAATAGCCTCTACCTTTTTCTTAACAGCCGGAGATTTCTTTGATTTACCTAAAATAAAATCCCTAACTGTTTTTATCTCACTTCCAGATAGTATGGATAATAATTCTCTAGCATATTGAATACTTCTAATATCCTTATCTACTTTTGGCGCGGTTTTCCCCGGCTGGCTTTGTTGTTGTGTACTTTGCTTTGTAGATTTAGGTGTTTTAGCCTTCGGCTTAGTACTTTTAGGCTTGGGTGTACTCTGTGTTTGAGTCGGAGAAACCTTTGCGCCACTCTTAGGCTTAGGTTTCGCCTTACCACTAGGTTTAGCACTTTGTTTATTAGTCCCTGCATTTGTTTGTGTTTTTGTTTGTGGCGTTGCACGTTTTTGTAAAACGTCTATTATTTCGTTTAGTTTAGCTTTTAATACATCACTAGCATCCTCTAGGTTTTGTCCGTAGAAACTTTCAGCGATTTTAATTAAACCCCTCACCTCGTTGTCACCCATTGTGGATAACACGTCAGGGGTAAGCCCCATAATTCTATCCTCAAACGCTTCAGATTTTGTCTTCGGTAGTAATGCCTCGTACGATGGCTGGTCTACGTGAGACAGCTTTGTACTTAAAGCAACCTCATTACTTTCTAAAGTGTGGGTTAATATATTTTGTAGTGCGACATCTGGGTTTGTAGACATATTGTTTTCATCTACATCCATCAACCCTTTTACCTTTGTCTTTTTACCGTTTTGAGTGATTTCTACCTTAACGGCAAATCCTACGGGTTTAGCGGATAATATATTTCCATCTTTATCCTTTTTTATACTACCAGCCTCAAAGTGTACGGTTATATCTATATCCTTAGTAGGATTAGTAAATCTAAAGTATATGAGGTTATCCTCTTTTGTTGTAGATTTTTTGCCCTTCGCTATTTTTGTTTCTGTAATTTGTAAAAACCCACCTATAGGGAGGGCTATATGTAACCGCGTATCATCATCCCCTTTTATACCGGTATCCTCATTTTCATTCCAAATTTTTTCTGTATTCACCTCACCCCCAAAATTAGACGAGTTGGATGTCTCAGTAGAGCTTGCCGGTAGTAATCCCGGTGGGTCTACTAGTTTTTTCTTTTTCTCTTTTGTTGACTCTTGTTTTTTGTCGTGAATTCGTTTTTGTATGAAAACCTCGTTCAGTCTTTTTAAAGCCGTTGCGGGTAAATGCTTGTGGTAAATAACCTTAGACCCGTCAATTATATCTTGTACAAACTGCCCGTCAACCTGATTCCCCTTTTCATCTAAACTAATTCTTCTAAGGAACTCTGACGGCAACATAGGGGCTCCGTTTATATGAATTATAGTTCTAGGGGTTCCTGTTATTGCTTCATTTTTCTTTACCTTTCTATCTACGTTTATCGGTAAGCTGTCTAGGTTCTCTAATTGATATTTAAGGTTGTCAGCTAGTTTTTGTGCTAACTCCTTCATTCGTGGTGATGTATCCTCTTTTAACGCCTCTTGCTCAAGCATTATCATATCGGAAAGCATTGAAGTTATCTGTAATCTCTTTGCGTCGGAATCACCGTCTTTTACATAAATATCTACCTCACTAGCAAACCCTGCAAGAGATGCCTTTAAATCCTTAGCTATTTCCTCTGTTAAATGAATCAACCCCTTTGTCCCCTCAATAGTAGGGGCTAAATTAGCTCCGGCTGGTAAATAAACAGCCTTGCCTACCATTTTATCTATAAGCTTATTGTATTCTTCAACGTTATCTACGTAGTCCGCTAGAATCTCTAATTCCATGCTATTTAAGGCTCCCGGAGTAGCCATGTCTACCGCCGTTGACGACACCTTATGTGATGCCCCTCCAATTGCCCCTAAAACAAGTGATTCTTTTTGTTGCGTCCATGTAGGTAAATTATCCATACGGAAATTATAATCCTTACCGGACATGCTTTCTGATAACCTATTAACAGCGAACTCTCCATAAAGTTCTGTCCACTCTTCGAGTGCCTCAGATGCAGACCCAGTTAACGCAAGTAAAGCCCCTTCTTTAAATCGGAGAACTCCAGCCCCACTCTTTGGTGTTAAAAACCTACCTACGGGACCTAATTTTGATGTGAAAGGCGCTGACATTCTAGAGATAAATCGCCCTTTAGAACCTAATAGGTTTCTACCAAATATTAATCTAGCCAATGCATTTTTATGACCCTTATAAAGCCTCACATTAGGATTAATCATATTAATCAATCCTATAACCTGTGTTTGGGCAAAGGCATATGTATGAGCGTCCTTAGTATACCCGGCATCTATAGCCCCCTGATAGAACTCGTCCATAGTTTGTAGGGTAATAGCTGTGTTTATACCAGTGTAGCCAGATAATCTCCCTACCCACTGCTGTGACAATCCCGGGGCTAGCTTGTTAGCTGGTACTATAGGCTTAAGCTCTCCCGGAACAATAACACTCTTTTTGTGCTTTGGAACTTTTACTCCCTTAACCCTATGAGTCGTTTGCTTTGCAACCTTAGGAACCCTTAAAGTTACACCCCTAAGTCTTTCTATGTGCTTATATTTAGAGTTTAACATAGCTTGCATTGCAATAGAAGACTCCTTTATAAGTGGCTGTGCAACCGCGGAAACTCCTTTTGTTATAAGTACTTGATATGCTAAATCCCCTAACAACTTAACGGTTTTAAAAGTCCCGTTTCTATTGTAATGGGTCTCTACGTCGTAGTCGGAATCTTCATCCTTATATAACTCAATTATTTTATTATATACTGGATTTTCATAGTTAACCCATAATTCATTAGAGTCTAAAACAGCTCCATGTCTTGCGGGATTCCCATCGTCATCTAAGATTAGGTGATATTTAGAAAAACCGCCTTCACTTTCGTCAGGAATTTCTATTGTTGCCCTAACCTCATACATAGGTCTTTCGTAAACACTTTTACTAATATTGCTCGAGTTTTGTGATATATTATAAAGGTCAGCCTCATAGTCCAGTGGGCCATACTCGTTTTCATTAACAAACCCCCCAATCCATCGCGCAATAGCTAACGGGGCTTTAGCCCAACTAGAGTTAACATTCTGTAAAGACGTTTCTGTTTGTAAAAACTTGTCGTTTATATAATTATAATCCTCACCTAAAATTTCCGCTATTTTCTCGCTTGAATTTCCCTCAGCCTTTAACTCTCTATATTTAAGTTCCCTCGTTTTCGCTTCAACGTAATTTCTACGCTGAAATTCCCTGATAGCCTCAGCTCGCGCCTCGAATTGAGACACCACGGGGAACTCGCCTGATAAGGAGTTGTAATCTTTTAATAAAGACTCTAATATTATTGTGTTAGATTCAAAATCTTTGAGGTGCTCAGATTCGTCATAACCCTTTATTTTATTTAAAGTTTCTTGGTTATAATAAGACTTTTCACCGTCTGCATCTTTTTCCTGTAGATTATTGTATTGCTCAACTAAAGCATTAAATGCTTTAT
>Ga0098061_1001315_pt1 | contig 12010 bp, 8 predicted proteins | sample 22_taG_FD_92579 | JGI IMG/M metagenome (GOLD analysis project Ga0098061, IMG submission 92579) | Marine viral communities from the Subarctic Pacific Ocean - 22_ETSP_OMZ_AT15343 metaG | ecosystem: Environmental > Aquatic > Marine > Oceanic | place: Subarctic Pacific Ocean | collected 2015-01-20 | reverse complement strand
GGATGCGTAATCCCAGGTGTGCGTAAGGTCCGTTGGAACTGTTTCAAAGTTCAGTTCGCCGCCGGCGTATACGCCAACACACGAGCCCTTGTCATCCAAGGCTTGGAATAGTTTAGAAGTCTGCGTCAAGTTACGAGGTACTTGGGTCCCACCAGCGGTTTGGGCTTAGAGCTATCATGTTACTATTAATCACTTTAACCGTCTTCTCTACTCCCACATATGGAAGAAGATTTGAAATTTTCTTAATTATAACGTTTTTTCGTCTACTTGTCAAGACAATTCCACCCTCCTTCAGGCGAAAGTCTGTGTATAGCTTCAACCAGAACAGTTCGTTATAGTCAGCAGCATAGACCTCTTGATCGTAAGGTGTGCGCGGGACCTTGGTCACGTCTATGATGAAGCTGTCATTGCACTTCACCGTCTTCTCTTCCTGTAGAAGAGGATAAGTTTCCACAAAGGTCTCATATGATGCCAAAAAAAATCTCTTCAATAAATCCACGTCCTCAGTATACAACAGATCGTAGTGGGTGTCAAATATATTTGATGCGGAGCCCCGAGAAGGTTCTACGCCGTACTTTCCCCCAAACCCCTGCATGAACGGACTTGCTAAATCGGCCGTCAGGCGCCATGGTGCATTCATATCAATCATAAAACCAAACTGTTGAGCAGTATTTCTGAATATGTTGAAATTGGGATCGTTTATATAGACCTCCTTTTTGGGAAGATCATTCGCATGATTCTCTTTATTCAACTCAATTATGAGACCGCCCACATACGGGCTAGCATATTTTGAAGCAATGAAACTGCTCTTGGTTATAGGGAAAGTGTCAACGCGCTGGTCAATGTATGTAAGATAGTTCTCAAAATAATCTTTAAAGGTTCTTATGTTGTCCGCTAAGCCAAGACCTACAAGGTGGTTTTGCACAAAGACATCATCCATTACTTGTAGGTACTCTAGGTATAACTCATTACCATTGTCCCAAGCTTGGCCCGGGCGCATGGCGGAATAGGCACTCCCATTCACTCGTACTGTATTTTTTATCATGCCCTTCTCAAACGCCGTGCGCATGCTGTCGAAAGCATCGACAACAAAATCAAGCGCAAAATAAGAGTTTTCATCAGCGCTGCGCAATTGTTTAATGCTCGTCAGCTTGGGAAGCACCACGTTCTCTTCTCGATCTAAACGACCGTAGAGGCCCTTATCATACCAATAGTCTATACTTTTTGGGCCCCATTTGGGGTAAATATCTTCTTGATATAACCTTCTTAGTATGAAAGTTTCTTCAGTATTTAATGAATTGGTAGCTGCTTGTGCCATATTGTTTAACTCTCTTCGCCGGCGGCGGCGGCGCGGGCCTCGGCCTCGGTGTAATAATGTTCAGCTTGGGGCGCCGCTTCGGCGTCGGCCGCGGCCTGTGTGGCGGCCGCCTGGCGCGCCGCTTCGGCGTCGGCGAGGTCCCTTGTGCGTCTATCCCTATCTGTTGTTCCTCTCCGTACCCTCTCCGTTGCCGTTGCCACGTCTGCCTTGGGTTTTGGCGTCGGTGTGGCTCTCTTGGGAGAGGACTTGGTCGACGGAGTCGGAGGAGCAACAGGAGTTGAGATCGACGTCGCGGCGGGTTCCGGGTCTGCGGTGCTTGCTACTGCGGGTTGAACAGCCTGCTTGGCGCCCTCAGCAACCTCCTTGCCGAAACTGGTCCAGACACATTCGAGGGAAGTTCGATATCCAGACTTGTCAATTGTCGAAAGAACTTTTATGACATCGTAATAACCACCGAGGCCAAGCTGGCGCGCAATGGAGTTTCTACTAGTTATCGTGCCCATGCCAGCTAGCGTGGGATTAACATATATTTTTTGACCTGGCGTGAAGAGTGGGCTGCTTCCAATCAACTCCAAACTAGCATTATATTTATCTCGCAGTTGCCCCTCTTCCTCGTCCTGTGATGTTAAACGAGACGCTTTCAAGCCTGGTACATCAGTCTTCGTAAAGTTGATTGATTTTACGAGGCCTGCGTCAGCGCCTATATTAAAATGGTAAATTCCATCTTTGAAGTCTTTTTCTACGTCTGCGGGGTTTCGGACGTCCAGGATCTCCGTTGAGCCGTAAATCAACAAATAGTGTTTAAATCCATTATAACCTATTTGGCCGGGGGTCTCGATTGGAAAACTATTAAGGACAGTGAGGCCGCCGCCCGCGGGGCTATCCAAATCAAAATTGCCTAGCTCGGCGTCGCCGAAAATCCTGTGACTTTTACGATCCCCGCCCATACCGGGGATGAGCAGATTTTGTATCCCCACCTGATTGCTGCGCCTTATGCCTTCATTTTGTTTGCTATTTTCTCCTAGGGCATTCAATATTAGTTCTGAGACTGCCTGCTTTATAAAAGCTCGCAGGGGCCATGTATTTATCTTTCTCTTGACAACATTCTTGTTAAACCAGAATTCAAAAGATTTTAAAGATATGGGAACGTTGGCCAGATTGACGTGTTTCGGCGTAACCGTGCCAGTTGCTTCGTCGACCACGTTAAATGTAACTGGCCCCAACAGTATCTTTATATCGGGAGTTGTGCTTTTATCTTCGTCACGACGGTCTTCTAAGATTTCTGCTGCGAGTTCCATCAAGTCTCCAAAATAAAAGAATGAAATTCTAGTTGACTTGGTGTCCTTCGAGGCCCAAGCATTCTCCCACCAAGAAACTATCTTATCCGACGCCGACCGGGAGTCTCCTCCGAATTTGGCCTCGATGAGGTCCTTGCGTTCTGCCAGTTGTCGGTCGGTGGCGTTCAAGTTCACATCCTCGGGCGCCACCACCTTGCTAAGAGAGCCGCGACCTCCCTTGTGAATCTCTTCCCATTGTTCCGGCGTCACATCAATTGAGCCTACTTTTTCAGAAAGATACAATTTTTCTATCAGCCTTTTGTATTTTTCGGCTCGGGCTTTGGCTGTTAATTCGTTAATCTGTTTTTTGAGAGAGACAATTTTCTTGTTAATAGCTGCGACGTCCTGGTCCTCCTTGCTTCTCTCTGCTGAGCTATCATTTATATCTTGCCCTTTCTTTCTTTGAGCTTTCAATTCTTTTTGGGCTGTAGTCAACTTCGACGTGAGGTCGTGTTCTTTTCCCAAAGAAAGAATATCATAGCTATCACTGCTCAACATTTGTTCGAGGGCGCCTTGATATTCAGCCGTTAAGACCGCGGTCCCGTCCTGATTAAAGTCTATTTTATGCTCATACAGTGATAAGAAGATTGTTTGGGTGCAACTTTCCAGGGCTTCTTTTAAACCTGCACCGAGAGTCGAGAGGGAGCCTTCAGGAACAGCCCAACCCACCACCGCCAATAATTTAAAATAGTCCTTGTTTATAGTCCGGGCGTGGGGGATCAACTGCGCGCTGCTGTTTTCTTCTTTCTCAAACTGACTTCGGCGTAAGATTAGTTCCAAATAATCATTCTCGTGTTGAGCAGAAGGGGTTGCCAGCATTTCCAAGTTTTGAAAAAAGATGCTCAACGTGCATCGAACCAGAGCCCCTTCTGCTGGATTGGTGCCCTGTGTCTCAACAGTGAAACTTTGGATGCCAACCCCATCTCCTCTTCCATACTTTGTTTTAGTGATGTCTTCGATAGACACGGGGGTGGTGTGATCGTTGAACTTTAACTCGACTATCTTGCCAGGAGTGCTAGTATCATCCAAGAAAACCTTATATAAACGAATCTTTGGGACCAATGCACCAACCTGATAAGGCATTATTTTAAATAACTCTTGCACATTAGGGCGCAGGTTCAAGCGACTAAGGAGAGAGCCGGGTTCCTTAGTTTGCATCCGGACCACCTTTTTAACTGGGACGGCGGCCCGGGCGGAGGCTAGCAAATCCAAGTTTCTTAACAAGAAGTTTTGTTCGGAAATACGTTGGGGTGGTCGTGGGAGTACCGTATGATCCCCAATGAGGCTGCGGCGGAGGTCTTCGGTCGCTCGTTTGGCAGCCTGTTCTTTGGCCAGACGGGGGGGTAGAGGCTTAGCCATCCTTACACATCCAAGTATCCCAACACTCGTTCAAGTGGTGTTGGTATCTGTATCGTCTCACCCAGTTCAAGATGTCCTTCTGTGGGTTTCTGGTTATACCACGCGATGACCCACCAATAAGTGGGATCACGATAATGCTTTTGTGCCAATTTATAGAACCTGTCGCCTACTGACCAGATATGGCCGGCCAACTCTAATGTTGTTATTTCAGATACAGTTGGGTGTCGGAGAGTTCCAGTTCTGAATTGCCTTACAAAACGAATATTTCTATCCTCGAACAGTTCTCTATAAAGTTCGTCCGAGTTTTTTGCAATTATCCTGTTATCATATCTAGAAGCCATCACTTACCTCCTGGATTCTTCGCAGCGGCAGCAGCCTCTTTTTTGTTAAACGCGGCGATGCCCTCGTCGATGGCCTTCTGGACCCCCGGGTCGTCGGCGCCCAACTTAGCCACTGCGGCGCGCTTGCCTGTCTCAGTACTTGACTCACCAACAAACGCCGCGGCTCCGGGGTTCATGTTATGAGGAAAACCCTCTTTAGATGTGAGTTCCTTGTCTCCAGCATTCTTGCGCCAGCCCAACTTGTGAGTGTGTAGGACATAGAAAGTGCAACTCACAGTTATGGTTTGAGGGTATAATTTTGGACTGGAGCCTTTATCCATAAAGACCCCCGAATCAAAATCTGGTGTATATGAGAATCCATCCATGCGACCGACAAGACCGTCTGTAACCTCGGAACCAGGCGAACCCGGCTGAGTTATCAAGTTTGCAAACTTCATTTTCAACAGAGGCGAAGAGGTGATCGTAGTGGCACCGCCGTTGACCGATTCATAAGTTGGATAAAGGAAGTTTGTGAGTTTGTCCATCTTCTCTAGGTTAGTCTGAGCCTCGGTCAGATCGAAAGATACGACATCCCAACTTAACTTTATAGTCCTCTTCGTGCCCTGGAATGTCTCAATGGGATCCATCCTACCATAGACTGCCTCGGAATTCCAGAGAGATTCAAATGAGTCTGAAAAGTCTTTAATCAGCGCTTTGAAATCAACTGTCTCACCACTTGGGATATGCTGGATAAATAGCTTCAGGTTCCTATTCGTTGCCGGGAAATCCGTTGGGTCGGCAATGGGCCAAGTTGGTGGCGCGGGCGTTGGTGCTGCCATAATCTATGCTCCTCGTGGAAGGCCTCGGAGGTTATATCCGGGCACACTTTCTATTGCTTTAATTACCGCTCTACCCATTTCTTGGTTGCCAATTTTTATAACAACTGTCGTATCGCCCGATTTTTGTGGCGGTGGAGGGGGAGGAGTTAACTGCTCAACAGGCTTTTGTACTGGTTGTTTAACCTGCTGTGTTTCGGCAATAACGTCTATAAAGATCGGGCTGTTAAAGGTGTTGGTCACGGGGGGCTGCGCGATTGGCTCAGGGTCTTCTGCCTCGCCGGGCTGGAGATCCGGGTCGAAAGCTTTCGCCAGCAGCGACGCGATGCCCGCGCCGGGGAGGCCGATGCCGGCGCCGTCATATCGTTGAAACACTTCTGTAAAGTTATCATTATTAATAACATTGGCCATGGCAGGCAACACAATCAATTCAGGACCTTCTTCTCCGACAAGAGTCAATCCACCCTTGGCAGGACCGCCGGCGGCCATGTGTTGTTCGGTTGTGTCAAATCCTCCGCTGCCGCCGCCTGCAGTGCCGGCGTCGGATTCCGAACCCATGGCGAGACTGGCCACTGCGCCGGCGCCGATGGCCGCAAGAACAGTTGCGGCGCTCTTGGCAATAAGACGGGCCATGATGGGGGAGCCGGGTCCCGAGGCGGCAACCCAAGCCAGGGCGAAGGCGGCGGCGAGGGAGAGAACGGCGACGGTCATTTTCACGATCGGGGCAGCGTCGAAGGCGTGGAGAAGACCCATGGTCGCGACGAAGGGGATGAGGATGCGTGCCCCCGTTGCAAGAGAGAGATTAAGAGCCTTTACTGTGGCGTTGAACGATATGAACGCCTTCTGCGCTTTGGCGGCGCCCGAGGCGAGGGCGGACAGAGCGGTAATGGCGAGGAGGCCCACACCTAGCCAACCATGCATCTTCTCATTCAATTTAAAAAAGCCGTCCATTATTCTGTGCAGACCTCTAACAACCGGTTCCAACGTAATAGCAAACATTCTCCAAGTTTGAGCCATCTTCTCGGTAATGGCTTGTGTCTTCCTTATTCTTTCCTCAGTTTCTTCCTTTGTGAGTGGGTTAGCATCCAGCGCACTACCGAATTTGTCCATGTCGCCAGTAAGCATTTTGGTCGCGGTGGCTACATCCTGAATGCCTAGAGCGCTTGTAATCGCTTGCTTCTCAAACCGGTTCATTGAGTCAAAGGTTCTGCCAGACATGTTGAGTGACTCACGCACCATTCTGAGTCTTTCATCTTCTGTCGCCAACAGGAGTTCTGTGCTATTAAGAAGATCTCCACCAAGGATCGCATTCAACTTTCCGGCGGCTTCGGCGGCTCCTCCGAAAGTATCAAACTGACCCATGACATTCAGAAGATCGCCGACGGCGACGCCAAGGGATCTCGAAGCAACTTGCACCTTTTTGAAGATATCAGGTGCATCGGTGCCAAACTTGGCCAGGACCGGCATCGCTGCGTTGAAGCCTTCCGTGACTTGTTCAATTGGCAGCTTCATTTGGATGGCCATGCTGGCTAATTCACCAGTGAGAGCTTGGGACTCTTCCGCGCTCATCCCCATGACCCTCATGGCATTTTCCATCGTCTTGGCCGTTAAGTCAGTTGACACGCCAAGCTTTTCCATTTGGGCCGCGGTATTTGCTAAGTCCTTCGGCACAGGTGCACTAGCGTGAGCGAAGTCGGTAACACCTGTTAAGAGAGAGCCAAACGCCTTTGCAGAGTCCTGAGTGGTTATCCCGAGACCCACGTTCTCCCTTTCAACGGACCTAATCATTTCATTATATTCGCCCATCGAACTGGTTGTCTTATTGAAGGCGGCGTAGGCGGCGTCTTGTTCTAGGGCCAGTTTAAGGGAAGTCTGAGCCACTTTCATCAAGAGGGAACCCAACATATTCGCTGGGCTCAGAGTCTCTTTGAGAGACTCCTTAAACATATTCATCTTATCGGTTAACGATTCGGTGCCATCGAGGGCCGCCGTTATAAAGCCGCCGGCGAAAGTCTGTTTCCATTGATCTCCGACACCAGTTAGTGTCTTTATGAGATTCTTAGTTTCCGTCTCGGTACGCAGAATTGATCGGGTTGCCTCTTTATTTCTTTCTATTGCCGCTTCTTTTGCTGCGAACGAGGCGCGCATGCGCGCCGCTTCCTGGATTAGTGCCGCGTCGCCAGAAGCTGCGTGCTCGCGAGCGAGTTTTCGCTCCATCGCAAGAGATACTTCTTTAAACTCTATGTCTTTCAGACGTAGTTCGTTGCGCTGGTGAGCCAGCCTCATCGACTCATTGGAGTGTTTGAGACTCTCTACCTCTAATTTGAGAGCCTCGCGCTCTTCTTCTACTATAGCAGCTTGTTCTGCAAGAGTTTTTTTGCGTACGTCTAGAAGGGCTTGGGCCGCCTCCAGGCGTGCAGCATCAGTCATGGCAGCAGGATCAGTTATATTTGTATTGTCATTTGGATTAGGCCCGGGAGGGTTACCGCCGGGGGGTCCGCCTGTATTATCGTCACCGCCATTCGCCATAAGTTATAAAAATCCTATTTAAAGGGCCACTTTAATCCAGTTGACTTCTCGAAGCCTTTCACTGCTCTATCTAATTCATATTTGCTAGAATATGTTTTCTTATTATCAAGCCCGTACTTGCTGAAATTTGACATATATCTTCTTTCTCTTCCGAGAACATTTGTGAAAGAGTCTACCTCGCTCTTGGTTCCCCGAATACTAACGGGCACTTCGTAGCCTTGCGTAATTGCTTTCATTAGCATGCCGACGGCTGCTCCGAATTGCCCAAGATAATCCTCGTTCAACTCACCACGCCGGTGAATGCCCAAGTCAATCTCGATTGGGGACAACTCCTGCTCTTCAAGGTTCATAAGTACAATTCTCCATTAAATACAATATATCAGAATAATTAGTGTTTTCAAAAAAATAAAGCCGAAAGCGAACTTCCGGCCTATTAATTAATTGTTTTTTATCTGCGAGACGACTTTGTGGCCTTCTCGTGTGCTTCTTTTTGATCTTCGAATTCTTTTATCAGCCTAGTCAAGAACCACCTCCTTATCAGGACTGGAAGATTGTAGGCCTCGGTGAAGCTCCAACCACCGTGATGTTTCAATAAGAAGAACTCTTCATAAACGCTCTGGATGTATTCGTCACCGAGTCCAAAAAAAGTCCGTCGTGAACGGAACCTCCATTTCTTGTTCAAGACCACAATTGGAACATTCAAAATCTTGCGTTAGATCGATGTTTGGGACGATTCCCTGATATGTATATCTCAAGAACCTAGAATCATATGCTGGCATGTTTTCCACAAGAGAGTTAATCAAGTCTTTATCATCACTCCCATTAACTCCAACAATGAATTGCCGGAACTGATCGGTTAGAAGCGACTCTTCCATTTTGTGCTTCTTTTTGGAGGCGGTTAGTTTAGCCAAACGCGCTTCATCGCGGCCGGTCAAGAACTTAACTTCTACATCAACCTTTAATTTTGGAAGGTGCACAATGAATGTGCCTTTATCCGTCTTGCGGACTCCATCTGGGATGGGCTTCTCTTCAACAGTGGCATCGCCTAAATCAAATTCATATTCAACAAACTCAGAGCAAGATGGGCAATTCACGTTCGTCTTATATTCTGAACCGTAGCCGGTTGCTCTGGCTGCAACAATGATTGCATTTCTATCGCCGATAAGAAGATCTTCGGACTTGACCGACTTGTTGACAAGTATGTTTTGAACAAGGCGGTCGAGCGCAAGGCCCTTCTTTAAGAGAGTCTTGGAAGTGAGGATGTCTTCATCCTTCGCTGTCATGTAGCGAATCTCAACAGTTTCTTGTTGGTAAAGAGGGTGACCCTCAAGGTAGTGTGTGCCTTTGGAGGGGAGTTCAACAAACTCCGTCGGAGTCACGAACGAAAGAGGGCCCGCAGAGGGGCCCATTATCTCGGAAGGATCCATGTCGCTGTTGTGCTTAGCACCAACACGATCCTCATTATTACGAATAGTCATTATTTACCTTTGTTTTCTCTATTATAAGGCAGTCAGGGGTCGATGTTAAGGCAAATTATTGCGTTTATTAGAGGTCGTCGATGGCCTGGAGTACGCCGCCGATGCCTGGGATCGAGACTGGTGCAGGCTCCTGAAGCTCCTTCGTGGACTTATAAACGGCCCAATCATAACGGAGGGTTACCTCAGCATTCAAGAGATCTTCGGACTCATAACTTAATTCGCTAAAAGTGACGCCTTTAACCCAAGCATTATGCATAGTCCAACTGCCGATCTTCGGTGCTGACTGTCCGCGCTCGCCCCCCTGACCTATGGGATTTGCACCTATCAGTTGAATTGTAATTAACGGGGTCACATTGATGGCGCGCGCCTTTGAAATCGTATCGGTCGCGTCGAGGTGGTTGCTTTGGTTTGGATAGACATACCCTGATCGTGTAAGAATCTTCTGTAGGTTCTCTGTTGCATCTGGGTTGATTGGATCGACTAGGGTGAATTTGACATCACTCCAAGTAACTCGACCAGGATAGTAGAACTTGTGATTAATGTATTGGTGTTCTTTCTCGGAAACCTCAAAGCCTGGCTGAGATACTTTTGTGATCACCCAGTCAGGTAGGTTAACGTCCTTGGCCCCATTTAAATGTAGAAGCCATCTATACGCTCTCTTTGGATCTGTGTGTGGTGCTGCCCAAAAGTTATCGCCCATGTCTTATAAATCTCCTTTAATTAACATTAACTAGTAATCAATTTCTTTTTTCTCTCTAATCGTCGAAAGAAGCTCCAGTTCTCTTTATCACAAAGTCGACAGCAATGAACTCAATGGCCCGTGCTGGCTTCAAGAACACCTTCGCGTAGAGGATATTCCTATCAATCAAGTCCGGAGTAGTAGTCGTCTCATCTAAGAGAACCCGGAAGTCTGTCAGACCACCACCGACTTTCACACTGTCTAAGAAGGTGCGTGCACGAGAGGTAAAGTTATTCCAAGTTGCATCGACGTTCTGCTCAAAGAGTGTCGTAGCGGCAATTGCACTAATCTGACGCTTAACATAAATTAACAGTCTACGAACGTTAATTCGGTCAAGTGCCGATGGAGTTGCCTGTAGCGTCTTCTGTCCGAAGATTACAATACCCTCGGCAGGGAAAGACGCAATTGGGTTAACGTTGATGGCGTACAGCTTATCTCTATCTTTCGAGATCAACTGTCCGTCAACAGCGTTTACGTTGATTCCCGCAGAACCCTGTGTCAAGCCGCCGCGGTTGAAGCCTGCGGGGGCAAACCAGAGTGCTGTGGACCTCTCGGAGCTTGCGAAAGTTCCAAGAGCAGCAATGGAGGGCGGCACCCATATACGGGCCTCGTTCTCCGAATCAACAATTTGTACCCAGGGGTAGTAAGCGCAACCATAACTTGAGTTAATCTTACGAGCCCTGAAAACGTTGATGGCCTGTTTGACGTCCCCAACGCGAGTGCTTAGAGCAGCGTTGCTCTCGGCGCGAGGGGTGTACCCATGGGCGATGTCGATAACTGCCAGGGAATCTCCGCGAGCTTCGCACACGTTAATCAGGTGCTGCGTCAGAGAACTGACCTCGACACCTGGGAGGGCTGCAATATTCATCACAACGCGTTCGGCGTCCGAGACGCTATCAATGGCGCGCCGGATGGAGTTGTACTCGTAGGAGTTAAGCTCCGTGGGTGCGCCGCCGCCGCCAAGATTGATGGCGGCATTGTTGAAGGGATCCATCTCTGTGATGTCAACCCCATCAGTGCCCCCGTGGACCGGCGCCGTGAACTTGTTGAACCCAGCATCAAGGACTTCCTTGTACCCAGTGTCCGAGGCAGAAACCGCCGTCATCGACAGGCCGGCTCGGCGTGAGCCGCTCACATATGACGCGTCTGTGAGTGAATTGAAGTCTCCAGAAGCCGAGACGTTGTCCAGAGTGAACACGAAAGACGCCTCAGTAGTGCCGGCGACTGCACTAAACGAGTCCAAACCCTTCGGTTGTTTTCTAACCAAGTCATAATATGATTTATCAAACGTTTGGCTAGCGCCTCGGGATATATCAGTCTGTATACCAAAGTAAGCATCAGTTATATCGCCTAAGCGGCCGCCGGCAGATGCAGAGAGTCTCAAAAATCCTTCCAAACTAGGGAATTTGAGAGGCATTGCCGAGGCTGTTGCTATGTTTATGACGTTGGCGGAGGCCGCGCTGACGCTTTTGTTACACGCTGTAGCGAGGTAATAGTGGTGTGTGGCGAAGAGCGCGTTCGCTGCGAACGGTATGGCGTTGCTCTTACAGGTGAGGAAAGTGGATGTATTTGGGTTGTAATCAGCACCAGTGACATTTGTTATCATGGTCAGACCCTGGTACTTCGTGGGGCCGATGAATCCAAATGGGAGTGAACGAGCATCGACATTGGCGTTTTCTACATCGCTGCTCACATCAACAGTGACATAATCGGACACATTTTCATAATTGCCGATTGTACGATACGTTCTTTTCACACCATCCCAGGTCATATCCTTATCGCCGATTCTTCTCGTGATAAAGTTGGGGGAATTGGGGTTTAGGTTGACGCCAGTGAATGCCTCCAAGATATTTGGTTCTGCATCAGTGTCTTTGGCATCTCTAATCAAGACTGTAAAGCTGCCGTATGGGGCAGCGTCGTCGTTGATGGAGTAGGCGATGTCTGAGATCGAAATCTTCAGATTTCGTTGATCCCATTCGCCGCCGGCGGGGAGAGCCTTGAACTTAAAGAGTTTCTGCTGGGCCGGCGCGTAGAAAGAACCGCTTGGCGCTGAGTTCAAATCCTGTGCGATAAACCAGCCGGTTTCGGCCCGGG
>Ga0098061_1001314_pt1 | contig 12012 bp, 8 predicted proteins | sample 22_taG_FD_92579 | JGI IMG/M metagenome (GOLD analysis project Ga0098061, IMG submission 92579) | Marine viral communities from the Subarctic Pacific Ocean - 22_ETSP_OMZ_AT15343 metaG | ecosystem: Environmental > Aquatic > Marine > Oceanic | place: Subarctic Pacific Ocean | collected 2015-01-20 | reverse complement strand
GCAGGCGGTGAAAGTCTTCCTTAAGGAGCCCGCGCACCGGAACAGGGGGTTCATCTTTTTTTTGGGTGAAATACTCTGGGTGGCGGACTCGGTAGTCATCAGCTAGGTCGGCCAACCGGGCGGGGTCCTGTAGGAGCGCTTGCCAAAACCACACAACAGGCTCAAAGAGATCGTATGCATGGACGCGGGTACCACGTTCAGCAACCGCTAGCTCGACAGACCCTCCCCCAAGAAAGGGGGAGCATAGCTCCCCACAGTCTTCGGGTATAAGCGGCAGGATGTGCTTGACAGCACGGGACTTGCCGCCAGGGTATCGCAGTGGCGTCTTCATCAGTAAGTGGTCACGTCAATAAGTTTGCCGCTTTCAAATTCGTGATCGCTAACAATCTGGGGACACGCTCCAATGATATTGAAAGGTTTGTCGCTGTTAAGCTGGGTGCCCGTAGCGGCCAAGACTGCATCAAGGTCAATACCTGAACTTTTGAGGTGACTCTTTACCAGACTAAACGACATCTCATACAGTTCGTCAAGCTTTTCAATGGACTTTTGCAATCCATCGCGAGCCTTAGAGGGCCGATAGTGGCTAGTATAGAAGATGACGTCTACTGGATCCGAACCGTCGATGATAGCCGGAAGAATACTCTCGCACCAAAGACGTTGAATATACGTCTGGTACGAGGAGGAAGACGCATTTACCAATACGTAATCACCGGACTTCTCGTCAAGTCCAAGGTTGCGCTTAATCCACGCATGCCACGAACTAGTCTTCTTACGAAGAATCAATGATTCGGGGCGCGTACTTTCTTCAACAATCGCTTGTTGCATTTTCGTGATCAAAGTTACCTTGAAAAACTTCCACAGTTCAAGGCGCTTCTTCAACCAGTTGTTAACATCATTAACTGTTGGCTTCAATTCGCCCGAGTTAACCAAGTGAACTCCTCCGTTAACAATGTCGCGGAACGTAGCACTACGCTGTGGGCGTCCTCCGAGGTTACCCTTGATTCCGTTGGTAACAGTACTTGAAACCGAAAAATCATCACGGTTATACACTGCAACCGGCATCCATCGCTCACTGCGATTTAGGGCGCCCGTGGTACGTCCACGACCATCGATGAAGCCGCCAAGATTATCAATTGATGGGGGCCAGTCAACAGTTTCAAACCCGTTGTTCTCAAATGAAACTTCAAGTTCGTCGATACGATTGCCATCATGGCCTTCAAATTCTTCACGAATTCCGAGGTTAGCAAAGCTTTCAGTATCGATATTGACCGTAGTCAAATCAAGAAACGTAAAGTGAGAGAAAGTGCAACCCTCAAACGTGGGGGGTGCCATTCCTGCATAATCGTGTAGATCGATTTGTCCCTGACCATTAAACCCTGGTCGGATGGGTGTTCCAACAATATAAGCCTGTTGGGGGACTGTTTTGAGTTGGGTCGACATTTATTTCTCCTTTTGCGAATCGCATATTTATGTCTGAAAATCTCAGGGCCGTAGCAATAGAGATTTGGTGCTCATCTTCTGTTGAGAAGATATTCTTAATATATCATATACAGTTTGCTTTGTCAAGCAACTAATTAAAAAGGCGGCAGACTTTTCCCGGTCTGCCAGCGGGGCGAGCCTAGCCTGCTACCAGTTCATTGAACGCACGGTCTACATCAGTTGTTTCTGTGCTCTTGTACTTGGCAGTCTCGCGTGAACGCGACTCGGCGGATCCGTCTCCGGCGAGTTGCTCATCGAGAATAGCGTCTACCTGCTCGGGGCTAAGACGGTCAAAAAGTCCGTCAAAGTCGGGCATGCCATCAAGGAGGGCGGGGATGGCCTCGGTATCCTCAAGCAAAGTTGAGGTATTACGACGCATTTTCAGGCTCGTCTGGGGGTATGCACCGGGCTTGGTGGGCTTGGTGTAAGTGAGTGTGATGTCAGTACCCTCTGTAATATCTGTGACATCACCGTATTCGGGATCTAGAATGTACCCGAGTAGAAGTTCGTATGCGGTCTTACCATAGCCGTATACCTTAATTCCCTCGTCTTCTCGACCACGAACCACAACAGGGGAGAAGTAGCGAGTACGCACAAAGAGTGACTTTGCAAGCTTCTTACTTTCCTCGTCGTTGTTGTCGCTTCCTTCGCGCCAAAGCTGGGAAGCGAATTCGCAAATAGGACATGCCTCACTAAAATTACGCTTGGGGCACAGAATTCCTCCTCTGTGGTCTCCTACGTTATAATGAAAGAACATTTCCTTCAGTGGATCTCCGTCGTTAGTTGGAATGATCCGAATGTCGGTGTCTCCCTCGTCTGGTTTGAACCAAACAGAGTTAGAATCACCCTTGTTTTCACCGCGCAAAGTTGCGAGCTTGCGGCGCATAAGCTCCATATCGATTGACATTATTCAATTTCTCCTTTTGTGAATAAAGTATATCACTCTTGCTCAAGATTGTCAAGAGTTTTTTGTTGTTGTATCACATTTGTGTGGGCAGTGACGAACCCAAAATCTTCATGGTCAGTTTCATAAATAGCATAAGAAAGCTTTCGGAAAGCATTCTTTGGTTTTTCTTTTAATATGTCGACCAATTTCTTGTGTAGCCCTCCTTCGGAGGCCAATCTTTCTTTGTTTATACATATATAATAACACAGTTCGCGAGGGGTGTCAAGCATAAAAAGCCATTTTTCTTCAAGATTTTCCATATCGAGCATTCCAATGGTTCGAATGCGATTTATTTCTGATGGCTTAGAGACTTGTCCGATTTCTGGTTCCGAAAACTCAAAGTAATTTAAATGATGAATTGTCGAAAAAATAGAGCTATTTAGTGTTTCATAATATGTTTTAATCGGAACCTCGCCAAGCGTCTTTTCAAGATTGAGATTCGAAATTAAAGTAATAGAGCGAAAAAGGCCCGATCTAGCATATTCCTGGAGGATGCCAAACGCAACCTTTTCTATTGTTCTCGGCAAGCCGGTCAACAACTCTATATCGGGCCTTATATAGAAGAGATCTATTTCCTTATCTCTAATCTGTTCCAAGATCCCCAGCACATAATTAGAACTCATAGATGAGCCCATGACAAATACCTGTGTCCTCTCCCTGATCCCTTTAAAAAACTTACCAAGGTTTGGAATGTTAGTTTCATATTCTTCTGGCGCATTAAAGGTTTCTAACTTGTGTTTGCGCGTGCCTCTGGCGACTTTATCGTTTAATAGATACACCTCGTAATTATCTATTTCAGAAAACTTTTCTGCGATTGCTGATGCTGCATTTCCAATGCCGACTACTGAAATCATAGGTTTAATTCTTTTAGTTCAAAATAATTCTTGCCGCAGGTTAGATTAACCAAAAATTTATCAAGTTTATTGTTTGAAAATATCTCTCTTATCTCTGGCACAAGGCACCTTTCATCGTCTGCCAGATCGACCACAATTTCATCATGGACGATGTGCGAAATAAACGACTTTTTGCCCTCAAAGTATTTATCAAGAGTCACTGCACGATCTAGTACAAGATCCGCGGCCGTACTCTGTATTAAATAGTTCAATGCCTTCCTTTCATTAACTGATATTTTGCGGTTGAATACTGTTTTAATATAGCCGTTATCGTACCATTTGTCAAGTACTTTTTTGCGGTGATAATGATTAAATTCATCGTCATTGGCATCGGGATTATAAAGCCAAGCGAAGAACTTTGTTTTTGCGTCTTCTCTGCTGATCTCGCCTTCAATGAGATTCTTGATGTGCCATTCGTGTACATCTTCTTGTGGTTGCTGTTCGCCAGCTAGCGCGATGAATGTTCGTACCTCCGCAGCGTTGTAATCTAATGACAATAGCCAGTCGTTGTGGGGCTTCAGAAGCCTCCGAAAATCTTTTTGGACCGTCAGTATAGGGAAGCTTTCTGAATGCGTTGTGAGCCTTCCTGTGACCGTTCCAAACAAGTTGTAGTCTATATATTGGGGGCCGCTTAAGAGCGCCTTGGTTCTAACGGAGTTTCTAGACGAGAGGTGAAGTTTCCTGCAATCTTCATTGTTTAAATTTAAGTTTTGATACCTTATCTTGTATAAAAGCTTTTGGACATTGTTTAGGTGCTCATAGCACTCTGGCTTCTCGTAGTTCTCGAAGACGTGTTCTGTTATCTTGTTTTTGATCTCGCAGAATTCCTTAAGGAAATCCTCGGGCACGAGATCGAAAATACAGTGATCACGCATATCAACTTTTGCTATGCGGAAAGACTGAATGTATGCTCGAAGGCGCTTTTGTGTGGCTTTCAGACGAACAGATAGCTCTGTTGGGCACACTTGGTTGAGCGCTAACCCTCTGCAACATAGCCATGCATATTCAATATCAACATCAGTTAATGAGCCAGAATATTTCCAAGTCTTCGTTAGATCCTGGGGGAAATTATCGTATGATAACTTTCCATCTGCATATATGCCGATACATTCGGCCTTGTCATCAATCGTTTGGAAGATCATCTTTTATCGCTTGCATCTGTTTATTAATATAACTCGCAGAGCCGCGATAGTCAAATGTTTTATTTAAAATTCTTTCAAATATTATCAAAGATTTTCGGATACCAGCATACCCAACAGCATGAACGCAGTCGTTGATTAGCTTATCCTGCTCATTTGTTGAAAATTGCGATTCTTCTTCTAAAAATCTAATTTTGCAATAAAGGCGCAAAAAATAAATTTCATCAAATTCTTTTTCGAATTCTTCTGTCGTATAAGAGAGCGGGTTTACGCTTTTTTTAATTGTCGAGCCATTACATTGTTCATAAATATAAAATTCTGGGTGTTTTACCATATTATATAATCTAAGGAGGCTGGCGCCAAAGTTCTCAAAATATTGATTATGCGCATGTATGTAATTATTCTTTATTACCGAGTTCGTAGTGGGAGAAAAGTATTTTGCGGATCGCTTTAGCATTCCAGGAGCATCAATATCACAAACAATGCGCCATGGTACAAATTCATCGATCATAAATCCATAACTATTGCAGGCATTCACATAGAACCCCCAATTTTTACTCTCTATAAATTTAGTTATTTTTTCATCGTCATTAATAGGATCCAGATCGGCTATTTCTATTGCAAGACCACTACACAAAATAGGGCATCGTCGACTCTTGATATATGCTGGCTTAGTGAAGGGTACCGTTTTAATAATTTTTTCAAGATAAGGCATCAAATATACTAAAAAGTCCTTGAAATCTCTAACTTTAATGCCGTCTTTATCGAAAAGACCTTTTAATGTCTCCAAATAAGTATCCAAATAATCAATATATAATGACTTATGATCAACATGTGCCTTATAAACATTCAAATTACTTAAAAACGGATCATCTGCGCTAATAAGGCCTTTGTTTACACATTTTTGAAATTCACGAGACATGTCTTCAAATGCGTCTACAACAAAAGATAAAGCTTGAGCGCTAGATTGAGTGCCGCTAGTTTGTCTAAAGCTTTTAAATCCTGCGAATAGCGGAGCCTTTAATGGTTCTCGCATTTCAATGGGAACAAAAAATCTATCTACTCTTCCGAAAAGAAACTTTTCACCTAAATTAAAATCAACTAGACTTCCGGGAGTCATAGCCTTTAAGCGAAGCCTGTACATTAATCGCTTTAAGAATAATATTCTCGTTTTTTCTTGATTTGTGTTAGTATAATTTGTTGACATAATCTATACCCTGTGTGTCGAAGCGGGATAAACTGGGGAGGTGTTCCCTCCTGGTGCTGTCTTCGTGCCTTTTGCCTTCCATGCAACGTCTCTGCGAAATACAGAGTTTAACTTCTCGCCGTCGCCTAGCCCAGACATAATATGGTTTTCTATGACAAAGTTGTGTTCGCTTCCGTGGATAGTGTGTCCGTCAACCTCTAGGTTGTAAAGATTTTCTACATACATCTTGCTAAGGCTCGCTTCTGGGTGATCTATTAATGAAATCCATTCGCCCCCATAAAAAATAGGGTGACTGCCGTCTCCAACTACTTTTCCTATTATAGCAACTTCATATTCATAACCTACATCATGAACAAGAGGAGTGGTGACAATCCCAGGAACCTTTTTGCCTCCCCTATACGAAAGTACTTTGTCGCCAGTGGTGACTGTCTCGATTGGTTTGGTGGTACCATCGTACATTGTAACCATAGTGCCAGCGATGAAGCAAAGCCCCCCGCCTTGCAAATCTTCCTCCAATTGAGCGCTCCGTCTTTCCGCGGCGCGCTGCGTGGCAGACACCGGTGGTCGATAGGTCGGCTCTCCAACAGTATCCTGAATTAGTTGTGCGCTCGGCTCGCGAGAGATCGTTCTAGCAGAGCCACCTCCCCAAATGCCGTCATTGTGGCCAGGGTGTTGCCATCCGCATTTTCTAGGAGAAGGTCTGTTAATTTGGTACTGTTGATCTCCTTCTGGTGCTTCCTGTGATTCATCGCGGGGCTTGCCGCTCCTTTCTGCAACCCATTTTGCGGTTAATTGCGTTTCTGATACTCCTCGGGCGAAAGAATGTGTGGAGCGTATAATCATAAAGTATCCCCCTATCCCAAACTCTGTCAAGTCCATTTTTCCCTCTTCTCCGACGCCGGCTGTTTGAGGGGCGAATCCTCGGGGATCTACAAATATATATTTACCGGGGAAAGCGCCAACATCCGCAAATGTTGTAATTTCGGCATCATAAACCTCTCTTAGCTGTCTCAAACCATCATAACCATCTTGTTCGAACCGAACTTCTTTCAATCCAGGAGAAGAGGTTTTCTTTAGATCAATCTTTTTTACAATTCCTACATTTTCGCCCATAATATAATGCATAATACCATGTTCCCAATCTTTTACTACATCGCCTTCCATTTGTTCTGATGGTGCCGTTCGGCCGGCGGAATATATCAAATAATTCGTTTCGGCTTCAAGGGGGGCTTCTCCATCTAAATCACCATCGCGTCCAGAAATATTTAAAATTGGATAGGACATCGAATACGCCTCGTTACCCTGGCGGGGGAGCATTTGAACATCTCCAGGGGGATTTGATATGATCAAGGGCCAGTCTTTTTTGCCTTCAGGAGTTGTGCTCAGCAGATGTTTGGTTAGTGTATCGGGCGCATCGTCAGCAGTACTATTTTTATAGTCTGTTAGCGAAGCTTGTGTTACTCGAATTCGCTGTTTTATTGGTGTTTTAAAACAAGTATCGTCATTCATAAAATTACGAACCAAAACATTAAAAAAATCATTTAAGAACATTGGCAAAGGATAAACAGCTTCTTCTTTCGATAGGAGCTGTTCGGTTAACCAGTCAGTAAAAAATCTAACCGATATCGGCAAATCTCCTATTGATACAATCGTTTTATTTCCCGGATTTGTAGGTGAAATAATTTCAATCGGACCTAAAACAGCTCTAAATTTTTTGAAATGATTATAAAATTTTATTAATTTTTGTTTTTCTGTGTGTCTGGCGCAAGCATCCCCTGCCATATTTTCAATCTTGGTGGGCATTTCCTTTAAGTAACCATCGATTCCCTCCAAGATAGAATCTACCAAATTAAAAACATAGAAAAAAGAAACAGTGTCGCTTTCTACTGTATTAAGTGTGTTCGCAATTTCATGCTGATTCCAGGCGCTAGTGGTAACCTCCGCGGTAGCGGCTGTCGCTGCTTCTTTTATCTTTGCAATAAGTTCATCGCCTTCATTCCCCGGCATAGTTTGAATTGACGCGTTGCTCTGAATTACTGTGTAAGGACCTCGCTGCTGCCACTCTAATAATTTATCATAACTTATATTAAGAAACCTAATCTGTCCTTTTTTTATTAATCTCGACATAAGAGTTGCAAGACTCGCAATTTTATCTGCTTTAATGTTGCTTTGCTCCTTTTCTTTAAGCTCAGCAATCTTGTCGGCCCGGCAATCTTTAGCTAATTTTTTAAACTTCATTTCTCTAGATAAAATTCTACCGGAAATCTCAACGTCCGAGAAAATGTTAAAGGTGTTTTGATCGAAAAAGTCTTCTATATAAGCCAAATAATCAATTGTAAAAGTAACTCGACCCATCTCATCAAATTTAAAATCATGTATCGTTGGGGTTAAGTTTAATGTTACATAAGAATCACTAATTGCTTTTTTTAACTCCTTAATCTGCTCTTCGCCGCTGGCGCCATATGCGCCTGACCATGTGCCTGGGATTCCCATATCCTGGAAATCCCAAAACCCGGCTTCACCAGCATCAGGCGGGAGGGCCCATCCAACAACAGCCTTTAATCGAAAGTTTAATTTATCTAATTCTTCTGAAGCTTCTTGGCTCCCAGGGGAAGAAGTGGTCGTCTGCGCTTCAGCAACGCAAGGATCATCTATGTCAGTTCTTGAGTTGCCTCCTGTTTTTAAAGCAAGGTCAATATATCGATAAGGCACCTCCTCGGGTCTATTGCGGGGCCTTAAAAGTTCATCAAAATTGTTAGCAAATATTTTTAAGGTTGCTTTGATACTCTTTTTTACAGCAAACGGGTTATTGCCGTCATATGTAAAATTGAAGTCTTTTATTCCTACTCCATATCCTCTCACATCTTTATTATTCAAAAAATCAGTTGACCACATAGAACCATGACCACCTTCAAAATTAAATTCCTGCTCTATTTCATTACCTTCATCATCTTCACTTAGTTTAAATAATCGAATCATTGGCTGTAAAGAAGAGATCATGTGGGGGCGCGCCTTAAAAAGCGCTAATTGTGTTGGATATTGAGTTAGTTTATTCAGCATGCCAAAAGTATCGCCAACAAGTTGAATAGAGGCATTCTTTGGCAGTAATTTAGCATCGTCATTTGCTATATAGGGAAGCGGCTTGTGCTCGCTTCTTGCAATGGGTCCCCAACGATGCGCCACAAATCCAGGCAACTGAGAAAGTAAAAAACACTGCTCTCTATAGCCAGCTAGTTCTGTTTCTGCTGCGAGGCCTGCTATAGCGGCAAGGGCATTCCTGGCTAAAGCTTTAGCAACCTCACGCAGAGCCTTAGTCTCTGCTTCCGCTTGTTCTTTAGTCTGGTCGGAGTCGTAGCCGACGTCGGGTTCGAATATATCGCCACCCTCAAGATCGCTCAGCGCGCTATCTTCTTTTGCCATGGCTTGATAAACGCGAAGAGCAAGGTAGTCTTGATATTTTTGTAATGCCCAATCATAAACAGTTTCGCCTTCGCCGCAAATCGCCTGCAAGAGGCAGGTTCTTATTGGAGACTCTGAAACTTGGCGGCCGGCTTCAGCTTCTATGGGGGAGTAGCTGCGGACGGTGCCGATTAGTCCCTGATCGATGGCGTGAACATCACCAACCGACATATTCGCCATTTCGGTGACCTGATCTCTCTCGTGATATTGTGCATAATAAAATATTTTATCAGCTTTCATGCGCGCTTCATTTTCCAAAAATGCATCTATAATGCTGTTGTAAACACGGCGGATCCAGCGAGGGCTGCCGCCGGTGGCAGTTGTGTCGCGCGCGTCGTAGTCCGTACTGATGGCTGCGCCATCAGCAAATCCTTGGCTTTGAGCGACCTGGGTTTTCCAAGGTTTCCAGGCCGAGGCGCGTTCCTTTGCCATATACTTGTCTTCAACGATTCTAATTCCAGATCTAGTGCAAGCTATCTTGTCTTCTGTGGTTTCAACTATTTGATGATCAAAAATCGGATTGAATTCGCCTGGAGGCAATCCTGCTTCTTGCCATGCTTCGGATCCGTATACCTCGCAATGAATATAATTTAGACAAAGCCGAAATTGTTTTGATAATTCGTTTTGTTTGGCGATGAGGTTCTGAACTTCCGCGCTAGCGGTGGATCGGCCAGTGCGTTCCTCGCCAATGCCGTAAGTGGTTTGAATATCGCCATCGTTTATACAAAAATTTGGCTCTATGCCTTCTGTTCTTGGACAATTTGCCATTTATTAAACTCCGAGCACTTTTAAAGCGGCCTTTAAGCTTATCGGTATAAACAGAACGGCACCATTGAATATATTGGCTTCTGTACAATAGCCATTGTACCAAGCGATTACCCACCAATAATTAGCATCTCCGTAATATTGATGTGCTAGGTTGTATAATCGATCTCCGTATTTCCATATGTACTTTGTAGAATTGACAGAAGCGCGTTCGGCGATAGTAGGGTGATAAATTATTGGTGTTTCGAAATGTCTTATGGCTCTTAAGCCACGAGGCGTTCTTAATGGTTTATAATATTCACTTGCATTGACCAAAATTCTTGAATTTCTATATCGTTTGCCCATAATTATGAATCTTCTCCATATCTCCGTTTATAACGGTTTGTCAAGCGCGTCTTGCGCCGGGATCCCTCCTCGGCCAGATCTCTCTTCGATGCTAATTCGTTTTGACGTGTTTGTTCTGGGGGCACGTCCTCGTCTTCGTTCTGATTTGTCGCACTAGTATCGTCGAGGTCTTCCTCTCCGGCGTCGGCGGCGGCAACTTGATCTGCTTCTTGTGTTTCTTGAGGTGTCCAGTAAAACTCATCATCAAGAATGTCCACATTAAAGGGATAAGTGTGAGATGAAAAATCATTATTTTCGCCCCATCCTAGGGTAAATTCGTGAATAACATCAAAAGTTAAATTAACTTCCATAAATTTAGGGAGTATGGTATTTTTTATCTCCGAAGGGTGAAATACCCCATAGTCAGTATTGTCTAGATTGTGATTAACCGTCAAGTTCTGAATAACTCCTAATAGTCCGTCTTCTGGGCGGCCTCTGCCTTTGTGTTCAGAAGTTCCAAATTCTCCCCCGATTCCTTGATCATAGACGACGTACTCTGCGCCTGGATATTGGTTTTGTGTCATCCCTAGAACATTAAGTCTTATTAGCGGAGATCTCGAAATTGTTTGTGCAGGAATCGGGCCGGTGGTAACGCTTGAATAAGAAGGATATATAAATTGAACAAGACGCTGCACCTTTGTTAGATTTTCGTATGCCTCCCCCTGTGATGCTGCTGGAACCTTAAATACTAATGTAATATTCCTTGAATTTTGCTTAAACATATAAATAGGATCTGTCCGTCCATATACCGGCTCTTGCGCCCAATCCGACTTCCAGGTTTCATTATATGTTGTAATAAAGGCTTTAAAAGAAATACTACGATTACCATTTACTTGGTAGAAGGAAATAACTTGGTCTAAGCCGCCTTCATCGGCCAATACATCGGAGCCATCAATCAGCGGGAAAGGCATGCTTTGATCAACGGAAGTGTGTTCATTGCCATCGCACGGAACCTCGCCACCATCCTCATTATAGCATTTTTGTGGCGGCAAATATTTATTCTGGTTAAAAAATGCCATTCTATTGCTCTCCCTGGATAGCGCCTGCGGCAGCGCGGCCAACCGCTTCTGCGGCCTTTCCTTCTAATAGTGCCTTTGTGGACGCGGCATCTAATGTAATTATTAACCTCTGAGATGCTGCGGTTCCGCCGGCCGCATGCGCCGGCGCCGATACAAATGGGATCCTATTTTGTGCTCTTACGGTTTCTCTATTTATGGTTGCAAGCCTCATCGTTTCGGTAGTCGAAAGGTTCATTTGAACATCTTTGCCTGCTTGCAAAAGCTTCGTAAGAGTTTTTGTTTTGCTCTCATCGATTTCCTCAATTTCCTCTCTAATGCTTTTAAGGCCCGCTACTAAATCAGTAAATGGGCTATTAACTCCGGATAATGCCGCCATCGAATCTACCATTGCACTCACTCCGGTGGTCGCCCATTGAATTCCTTTGCCCATTGCCAAGGCCGCAAGCCCGACTGCGCCGATTACGGCCACGCCAGCCCAACTTAAAGGATTAGAAAGACCTGCTAGTCCTGCTGCCACTACCACAATGGAGGCGCCAAAAGCTAGTTGCCCTGCCGCGGCGGCCATAATTAATTTTGGGTCGTTCATAGTACCAAAAGCTTTGATTAACTCTGCCATACCCACTGCAGCTATTCCAATAGCAACACCGATGCCAAGGGCTGCGAGAGCAAATACGCCTAGGCCTGCTCCAGCCTCTGCGGCAATGGGGCCAGTGGGAGCCAT
>Ga0098061_1001308_pt1 | contig 12031 bp, 1 predicted proteins | sample 22_taG_FD_92579 | JGI IMG/M metagenome (GOLD analysis project Ga0098061, IMG submission 92579) | Marine viral communities from the Subarctic Pacific Ocean - 22_ETSP_OMZ_AT15343 metaG | ecosystem: Environmental > Aquatic > Marine > Oceanic | place: Subarctic Pacific Ocean | collected 2015-01-20 | reverse complement strand
TTCTAAGGAAAAGTTTGATTTTACTAAAAAAATGGAATTTTTGACTGACCAGATGGATGATGCTACGAAAGGCATGTCTCATGCTGAAAAAAGTAGAGTGTACATGATACAACAAGTACTAACTCCTGTCTTTGGACAAAAAGCAAAAATGTTTCATCATTCTTTTCTTCCCTCAAGCGGAATTGATCCAGCAATGAAAAACGAAGTAGTACAACGTATACAAGAAACTGTACAGAAACATTATAAAGATCCTAAAATTTTGCAGGAGTTATTAACCGAATTAGGACATTTACAAGATACAAAACAGTTGTCTCATGGTGAATTAAAACAACAAGCTGCAAGGTACTTGGACAGTATCACTAATTCATGGGAAAGGCTTCAACAAGAGTCAACGATACCTTTATATGAACAAGTTATAACACAGGATGGAACTAAACAGAGTCCTAAAATTTCAACTACAGTAAGACAAGGGACTATGAAGAAATCACGATTTGCTATGTTTTATGATTGGCACAATAAGGCGATGATTCATGGTGTTCCAATAGAGAAAGCGAAAACTGGACAGCTTAATGATTGGTATAATATGACTGTCCAATTTTCAAAGTTAATGTCTGGAGACAATCTTAAAGATACTAAGAATATTCATAGGTATTTCTGGGACACAAGTCCGTTTACAGAGCTTAATTTGAGTACATGGTTTGTTAATCCAGCTGCGGATCACGGCATTCCGGAAAATAAAGTAATGGAAATACAAGGCTTAGCGTTTGCGGAAACACAACAGACGTTTGAAGATATAATGAGACTTAAGCAAGCGGAGCGAGCTGTATCTAAATCTTCTATTCTCGGAGGACTTAAGTCTGCAGCATACTGGACGCTTCCAAAAAATCCCAGAAATGCAATATATGGAGCTCAGGTTGATTTATTAAGTGAGCAGAAAAATTGGATACACAGTGGACTGACTACGTTGCTTGGAGTTGACAGAGCTGCTATGATTACAGATGCAGAAAGTGCGGCGTTTTTTACTATGCAATCATTTGAAGAGAGAATGGCTGGAAACAGGGCCGGTACAGAATCAATGATTAATTGGTTAAAACAGCATATGTCAGGAGGAAAAATAAATAAATGGGGAAAGAGAGCATCCATAGGAGTTCTGGCGGCGATATTATTTGATCCAAATGCAAATTCTTTAACGCTTCCTGATTTAGAAGTTAATGGGGAAAAATATGACATACCTTCATTTAAGGAGCTAAGTAAGTCTTACAGGAATAGACTCATGAAGATCAGAAACACCTCCCCTCCTGTAGTAGATAAACTTCTTAGAACATTTGGTTTACCAAATAGTGTTGGTGCCAGAGCTGTGCACGGACCCCCTTTACCTCCCAGACCTAATAGGGTCTCGTACTCTTACAGGGAACGTAGAGATAAAATATTAGGTATTAAAGAGTATGCCAGAAAAGTTAATGGCATCATGTTAGGACAATAATATGAGACGAGTAGTTGAAATAACTCTGCCCACTATTCCCTATGATAAGGATATCTCTGATATAGTAGGTTATCTACGAATGGTGTTGTCTGAATTAACAAAAACATCTGTAGAAATCCAAATAAATGATATAGATTTTACAAATAAAATTGGTGTTTTTAATAAAAATAGACGTCGTTCATTCCCTAATAGACAAAATAATCAATAATGGCTAATAATCCTACTGATGTTAAATTCCTAGATCCTGATACTAAGTCTACTGTAAGCCGTAGCTCATCCGGTGAATTTAGTCAGATTGATCAATTAAAGGATACTTTTGAGAAACTACGAAAGATTATTTATGAAATAGAAGCAGGAGCAGATGGTTTCAATGCCATGGGTCCTTCTTTAGATAGTACGTTTACTACTACAGGTACATCATCAAGCGGCTCTATGACTATGCAAGTAGATAGATGTTTAGGGGCTCAGCAATTAAGAGTTAGCACTATTTCTACTATGATAGACTCTTTGCTCATTCCAAATAGTATTCATTATACTCCCTTATTAGAATTTAAAGCCAAGATTCTTGATGAATCTTTGGTTAAAAATAATGCAGATGTTACTTCATACTTTTCAGAAGAATGGCAGGTACTATTGCATTATATTTATTTATTAGAAACAGTATACTCAGCACATTCTGATAGTCTTTTTCTTGAATTACTTCCTCTTAAGAATGTAGGAGGACCTGGGGCTTATGGTTTAAGAAGTAGTAACATGAGCGCCATAGAGGTTCTTAAGTCTAATATTCTGCCTCCTTCTATAGCTTCTTTAAAGGTAACTCCTACTAAAAACTATATTAAGGATGGGACATACCAGAATATTTTAAAAAGTAGACATATTGAACCTTTCTATATAACACCTGCGTTAGCAGATAAAATGTTAACAGGTTATACTCTAGAAACTCCTCCCCATATCAGAGAAATGCCACCAATGTTTAAAGATGATCATATTAGTGTATTTGATGGTAGTGGTAAAAAGAAGTCGTATCCAACGGACTTAAATAGTTATAATACTATTCCTATGTGTAACGCTATAGTTTTTATGTCATCTTTTAGTACAGCTCCTTCCAAGTGGCTGGAAAATGCTATGAATAATGAGGATGAATTTGCAATTCTAGGGGAAGATATTGGAGCAGGGCCTGCTGATTCGCATTTAGATGTGATCTTATGGAAAGATCCAGCTTCCAGAGATGACCCATCAAATAGACAGTTCATTAGAGAAACAATAACGGCAATATTAGCTAACGGAAGAAACAATTTCCGTAATGCCGTACAAGATGCTGACATAGGTGCGGAGGCCCGGAAAGAATACGAAATGTATATTGATACTTACTTCGTTGAGTTAACTTTGGATGAGGCCACAACACTTCCCCCTAATGGTAAATTTTTTATAAATGGAACATGGTTTACGGATACACCTTTGTACCTATATACTTGGGCAGATGCTAATACTCCAGGTAGTCGAAATTCTGGAAAATTTTGGACAACTACAAATTATGATTACTTACGTAAGACTTCATTGTTTGATCAGTTTTTTGTAGGAACTAAATCATTACGTCAGTTAGCTAATGATGCTGGTAATTATCCAACAATAGGAGAACGAAGAGAAAAGTTTATAGAATTCATAGACTCTTGGCACTTACTTGATAAATCAAATTCCGTTAAAGCAATACAGAGCTTAATTGTGGATCATTTTAAGAAATATAGAAGTGCTTTTACGAATTTAATAAGTTATGGCGAGCTACGTAATTTAGTTTTAGAACATTCGTTACACAATATTTCTGAGACTAATAAGTTGTTTGTACTTGACCACTATTACAATATACAGCCAATTGTTCTAGTAACCCCTACAGCTAAAATAGAAATAGCAACCCAAGATTCTATAGGACAAGACTTATCTGGTCAAATCCAATCTATAGAAAATTCAGAAGTAACTATTGATGTAAATGATAACTTAACTGTTGAGAAAGTTGCAGGTTCAGAAAGCATTTCTCCTATAATAGACCAAGATGAAATAGAAACCTCAGGCAATGATAGCTTACCATTTAAAGGTCTATTAGTGATGTCTACTATATCAGCGGCTAATAGCGGAATAACGTATGAAGTAATAGATAGGTATGGAACTGTATGGAATCAAGGAGAAAATGCAGTCTCATTTTTGATAAAAGATTCAAAAGGTAGTATATATCCTATGGATTATATGGGGATGGCTACTATCTTTCCGTTCTATGATGAAAATGGTAATTCATTTCCTTATTCAAAAAATTATGCAACTATGACTTGGATAGAAGAAACTAAAAGTCTTTATTTCGTTGCTCCTGAGGAAACAAGTGCTCCATATACTCGTGGCTCAAATGAACTTGCAGTAGCCTCAATTACTTTAGAGGATTCTAACTTTATAGATGAGCAAGGGCCAATACCTCAATGGAGAGCTGTTTTTGAGGCGTATGAAGCACAAGGTGCTCATGTTCTTGAGTTATATGGAGGACAATTACTTGTATTTAATATTCCAGATGTAGAACAAGGGACATTAATAACAGATAGAAGCCAGCTTGGTATTACCTCTAAACCTAGTTATCCAGACAAAGTTAAGAGTAAGTTATTTATAGAAGAGGAAGAGCCTGCTACTATACCTGTAAGTAAAAAGTTCGACGTTGAATTGGATGATTTAGATGATTTTGTTAACCCAGATGGTAGTCGACCGGTTATTACGGATGGATCATGGTTTGATGATAAGGTTACTGATGAAGACGAGGATGATGGTGGTGGAACTATTTCTCCATCAATAACAACAACTTTCAGTATTGGGAGTAAGGAAGTAGTACTGGAAGAATATCTAAAAGTACTAGAAAAAATTCAATTTAGTAAGACCTCAGATATTTCAGCTATGATACAATATAATACGGACACTGATGAATCATTAACCAGATCTACTTCACTCCCAGCTGACGCTTTACAAACGGATAGTCAATTTAAATATGTAAGACCTGCTAATCCAGAGGACACTGGAGTAATGTATATTGGTGATATACTTTTTCATATACCTCCAGTTAATATGAGGTTCAGTACTGTTAACCAAACAATGTCGATTCCCACTATGAGAACAAAAGGGGATCCTATTAATACAAGTAATAATAATATACCTAAGGTAGATATAACATTATATTTTAAAGGAACAGAGCAGATAAATAACACCCTTAGACCTTTACTTGCTCTTTCCCAATCTATGCCAACTACCTCTATCCAAAATATTACCATATTTGATTCGTGGATAGGTAGGAGAGATCAACTTTCTGAAGACAACTCAGACGAAATAGATAGATTTCTACCATTACCTTGTTATTTAGAGAGCATAAACCTTAGCACTATTCCTGGTTTTCCAAATACAATACAGGCACACATTACTTTGATTCAAATGGACATTTCACCAATGGTTCCAGTTTTAACCTATTGGAAATATACATCTGATGCTCTGAGTCAAGCTATGATGAAAACAACAAGGCAATCTATAAGTAATACAATTTTAACTATACATGACAAAGAGACTCCAGGGCTTACCAAGAATCCTAAAAATGATAGTGAAATTAAAGTACTTAATTCAGTAGGTCAATTGTTAACAATAAAACTTCCGGACCACATGATTCAAGTAGATGAAAATAGAACCACTCATTATCCCCAAGAATCATTTCCCTTTAGGAAAATATATAGAAATAGATTATTAGAGGAAGAGAATACTTTTAGTAGAGTAGTGAAAGACCCCTTTTTACATTGGAATAAATATCTTCCTGCAGAAAATTCTACTTTGTATTTGACATATAAATCCCCAAGATATTTTAATGATGAATGGTATAGTTTTAAAAATAGATATGATCTATTAGCTCAAAATATGAATGGGGTTAGATTATTATTTCAAATAACCGGTGCAGGCCTGACAGAAGAAACAGGTCTTTCTAAATTATTCAGATCATCTGAAGATTTTGGACTACAAGATGCCATGGAGGCAATGCTAGGAGCACTATCCTGGGTGAAAGACTGGGACGACTCGCTTAATATTCTTAATACAGCATGGAAAGAAACTGTTATAGGTTTTTCTAGAAAATTTACATCTGAGCCTTTAATGTTAACATTCAATAATTTGAATGGTACAGAGGAGACAGTTAATTTAGCTGAATGGGTAGATTCTAATAGTGTTCAGTTAGACTATGTTGATGAAGATGGGAAGATACAACAACCAGTTAAAGATATTATAAAAGCATTAGTTAAGAGATTAGCAGAAGACCTGCAACCCGATAAACGAGAAGAAAATGGAAACGAGTTACCTGAGTCTTTTGCGTTTGTTGAAACTATTATTGAAGGTGTCTTAACTAATCCTATTTTTGATGAAAAAACTCCGAACAATCCTTTAAATTATGAAGATATACAAATAGGACTCGGATGGTCTGAGTCTCCGTCTGTAGAAAATATAGATCTTTTAGTCAAACAAGGTTTATTTCCGACTATGACTAAAGAAGGAAAAAGCCAAAGAGGAAAAACTATTAGATATCATTTTCAATCTGTGATTCAATCAATAAGCTGGTCCTATGCAAATAATTTAACTCCTATGTTTTTAGCCTCTTCTACGTTGCCAACTTATCAGCATATGGGAACAGCTAATGCTATGGTAACTGTATCTCTTAGAACTCGAGATGAACGATTAATAAAAATATTAACAGATATGAAAGAGGCAGCTAATTCAATTGGTTCACAAATACTAGCTGGAAATACAGAGTTGCTAGGTTTTGACGTTGTTTCACTATCAGGGGCTGCGAATAAAGAATACTCCGGACATTTATTAAACTCCTTTGGCTTTAAACATTGTAGTATTGCAAGTATGGAGCATAGAAATATGGAAGGTTTTCCCGGATGGTGGGAAGTAAATATTGATTTAATTGAAAATAATACTGTTTTAAGATCATGGGAAAACTTATCTCTTGTTCCGTCAATAGGTTCAAACACTATCAATATACTTAAAAAATCTTTATTTGCTATTCCTTTTGTTGTTGATTCAGGCAGGGAATTTGATCCTACATTAGCTGGTCTTCAAGGGACAGGAGAAGTACTCACAATAAGTAGAAATATCGGTGGCGATTCTGTTCACACAGGGTATAAGAGCGAGTACACAGATCAAAAAATTGTAAAGACATTGACAACTACAATCCCAAAGACACTTCCTGCAAATGCTACCACTATAAGGCAGCGTTTTGAGGGTCATGGTAATGTTACTCATAAGATTGGAAAGTTAGATTTCAGTGTAATCGCACAACAAGAACTTCCATTGGAAAGTATAATAGATCACTTAGTAAGACAGGTAGTCGACGCCTCGGCTCGCCGTAAAAGGGCTACAGTAACATTAAAAGGAGTTGAAAGATCTGGTACTATTAAAGCAGTTTATAAAGAGTGGACAATAAATTTAGATAAGGATGGAAATCAACTAACAGGACAATATACTAGAGATCAAATAGCTAGAGTAGAGGAGAAATGGGCCTGGAACGTAAAGCAAAGTAAACGTAAAGCAAGCGATCACCCCAATAAAGTTGTTCTTGATCACTCTACAGCTCTTGGTCCTTGGTTGCAAAAGTTGGCTGATATAACTAAGTTGTTTTCAGCGCATGACAAGTATCTTAAGGGTGTAGATGCTAATTATCCTCAGTACTCTAATCAAGCACAAGGGTTACCAGATAGACAAATAGCATTTGGTCTTCAAGCAGCCGTCGAAGATGCAATAGGTTCTTGTATTGAGATGACTTGTCATTTACTGGATTCAGTAGCATATAAACTAGTCGAGAGATCTTATAAAGATGTTGAAGATAGAATTGCACAGTTTATAGAGATGTATCCTGAGCAATTTGCATCTGAGGGAACTTTACCTTTCAAAGAGGTAGTATTTAGTGCAGTAAAATATGGTTCATCCTTAGCTAAATATGATTATACCGTTAAGGGTTCTACATTTTTTACAAAAGGACTCAGATATCATATTGTTAAAGGATTATTTATAGATCCCATTAACACCTCTATTAATTTAAATGCTGATGCATTAACTGTTGAGGCGGGTCTATTTAGTAATACTTTAGCTAATAAATTATCACCATTAATACGTAGGCAAGATTTCAGAGAACTGATAGATCAACAAGCAGAGGCATTTGGATTTTCAGCTACTAATAAACCGGATTTAGCAGCATTGTATGCAGAGTTAAATAGATCTATTGCTCCAAATTATCCGGATCTAAATTTACCAGATATATATCTTACATCAACCGGTACACAGTTAATGTCACCAACGTTTTGTTTTGTTGATATTGATCCAGATCTTGAAATAGTTGAAATGGAAAAATCACTATCAATGCTAAGAACAACCTTTTCAACTCAAATTGCTGCCCTATGGGGAGTTGTTAATAAACGAGAATATGACACAATAAAAGATTATATGGTTACGGGTAATGCTAATAGTGCTATTTTTGATACAGCGTTAAAGACTATGAGTAGTCTTGAGTCTGCGTTAGCAGGGAAAGGTGAAAGAAAACGAGCATTAATGGTTCCGTCTTGGTTATTAGATCAGACCGACCCACCTGCTCCCCGAACTGATAGGGCAGACATAAAGAACTTAAAAGCTGCCAATGTTTTTAATATAATGGATGAACTTGTTGAGAAAATAGAAAAAGAGCAGCATCAAAATGATCAGAATCCCGATCCATTGGCAAGAACACCATTAACAGTTCCATTGACAAAGGGGTATCAGGGTTTATCTAAAACGGATCTTATGAAGATAATGAGTCTTTCAGCATTAATGGATTATGTTATTACTTTAATGTCAGTAGCTCCTTACGTAACTGATCAGACCGAGGCGGGTAAGTGGCTAGGACCAGTTAGTGGTAATGATTTTACAAAAGCAGCAGAAGAACTATCAAAACATGTTGCAGGATTTCTAGATGATGACGAAGCTAATGACCAAAAGTTAGCAAAGATTTTTAGAGATACAGTAGTGATGGCGGGAAGCGAAGAGCTAACGTTAGAATCAGAAACTCAGATAAAACGAACTTTAGATTTAATTCTTCAAAAGAAGAATAAAGCTGCAGCTATGCTGTCTATAGCAACTACCGGAGATTGGAGTGCTTTTAATGCATTTATGGGCATTGGAAATGTAGATGGTGATTTTAAGAAAACTGAATTACTAACAAAATTTAATGAGTATATGCAGACAAAAAGAAGAGGTACAATGGATAGAGTGTATCCTGCTTTTAAGCTGTTTATCTTAGAGGAAGATACCCCTGTATGGCATTCTTTTGATGACTTTTATACATACGATGCTGCTAGTGAAATTTCAATCATAGAGAGTAAACATGCTGCTAGTAAAACTGCATTGTTAAAACTATCCAATGTTGCTGGAAAATTAACTGGTAAAAAATATAATGATCTTATTAATGAAGGGTACATTCCTTTACCGGGCGCTAATATAAATTTAAAAGTCGGCGCAGAGATAATGATATTATTAGGATATGGTGCAGATTATCGACAGCTTCGAATGAAGTTTAAAGGAGCAGTCACAGAAATTAATCCAGGCGCGGTACTAGAACTAACAGCCCAATCATGGGGAGCAGGCCTACTTAATCAAGTTGGTTCTCCTGGGGGAGTTAAGCATACAACACTAAATGGAGCTTCTACATTAGGTGGAGTTTTGTTGGATATACTTACTCAAACACCTGGGTTAGGTAAACTAGGAAGATGGGGACTTAGAGACTGGGATAAAAATGATCCAAAAAGTTATACCTATACAACTTTAAAGAGAATATATTATGCCAGAGCAATGAATTCAGCTTTGGGTTGGATTCCTAGTAAAGATTTTGCAGCTGTTAGTAATATATCTGATATATTGGGTGGCTACTTTGAAGATGAATCTGAGGGGTTACCTACTACAGGAAAAGGTGTTCTAGAAAAATATAGACAAAATGATGTAATTATCCGCTCTGTTGGTAATGCTCTTTTTGATAATATTATAATTAATAATACTAAATTAGACGGGTATGGTCTTTTTGAGTGGGCAGCTAGGTTTACAAAGATATCAGAATGGGGATTCTCTTGGCATATTTATGCTCAATCAGCATGGGATGCTTTACATGAAATTACATTATTTTTAGGAGATTACATAGTAACGACTCTACCCTTCGATGAGGGAAATGATGTATTTAGTAGTCCTCCTAGGGAAACTTTATATATAGGTCCTAGAGAACATTTATATAATGCATCTTCTTTTAAACCGTCATTTAATACCAAAGATATAATGGCTGAAATAATTAAGGACTATAACAACAGCTCAACTATGATTGCTAATGCTACTGAGATTGCTAAAGATTCTTCAACAAATTTAGATAAGGCGTTGGCTAAACTTAGTGAATTAGAGGATGGAGTAGATTTTCCTGTAGGAGAGCCTCAAGTTACCAATGTCCAGATGTTCTGTGAAGAATTTTATGATGGTTGGCTTGGTGAGGATCCAGCAACCTCTCCTGGAGAAGTTTATACAGTAACTTATACTGTTCCGAATCCTTATGACGTAGGAGCCTCTGGACCAACTTTCACATTTTTTGTACCCGAAAAGGATAGTTTAGATAGGGATCAAGATTCAAGTCTGATAAATCCTGCATCCCCTTATCCAGCTGTGCATGTTATTGGCGATTTTGTAAAAGATCATGGAGTTTCCGGTTGGGGAGGAATGATTGAAGTAACCGATGTTAAAGCTACAGATAAAGTTACTGGTCAGCAGTTTGCTGCGCAAGTAGAATATACTAATGTAGGAGATGGATCTACAGCAGGATGGTGGGTTACTATACCAGATTTACCTGAAGAAGGAGCTACCTTTGGTCAATGGGGTAATACGGAATATTCTGAAATTGAAATATTTGGAGCATCAGGAAACTATTATGAATGGGATGCAGCTCCATTTTCTTCTGCCGGATCAACGGGTCCTAATGGATTTAACCCAGAGCATTATGTGGGAAGAGGTAAAGTTCTTTTATCAACTCCAGGAAATAAACCAATACAAGATGGAAGTTTAAAAGTATTTTTAATAAAGAGTACTATGCCGGGAGGAGGAGGACTTCTATATGAAGAAGAAATATTTGAAGTAGGAACGATAGGGTTTACGGGAAGTGGAGGTACAGCAGGATTTCAAGTAATAAATACTGTAGATATTTTGGGCCCAACTTATGCAGGGTCGACCCAGGCTTTTCCTCATGGAACTAGGGAGTATGTAGAAAGATCTTATATACTAGAAATTTATGATACTCCAAGTATATTCTTATATGATGAAAAATCAAGTGATGTTACTGGAGCTTCTTATGATTACGAACTTAGAGCTCCTATTAATTCAGATTCAACATCCTTTTCTTACCAGACTAAGTATAAAGTAGCAACTAAATCTTTAGACTTAGGATGTAGTTATGCTAGAGAGTCTCACAACGAAGATGTAGGAGCAGGGTCTTATTCTGGATGGGAGTATGATATTTACCCTGAGGGAGATTTACTATTAGAGATTCCTAATTGTCGACCATTGGCTGGAGACTGTGCATGGTTAGATGAAGGAGACCCACCAGGCATGACTCAATATGGGCCACATATTGAAATTTCTGAGGAGGACTCTGGATTAATTGTTGAGGATAAAGCTTTTCTTAAGATACCACGTAGTCCATGGTTTAATCAATATACCGTTGATGGAATTCCAGGGATACCAGGTTCTACCTATGATTGGCATGTACCAAATTTAGATCCAAATCCAGACGAGAGAGTATGGTTATCCAGATGTGGGGTTGCTATTTCTAATGATTGGTTAGATTATAATGGAACATCAGCAAGTAATGCTAATCCTACATGGTGGCCCCCAGAAAAACGTTGGGACTGGATAATACCTAATTCATTTCCATCTCAAATAGCTGAATCTGACGCAGGGTATATTGCGCCATATAGTTCTAGTATTTTTTGGAACTGGATAGCTGCAAATAATGCAATGTGGACCACATATTTTACAAGTGGATTTACTTCCCAATGGACAGGTAATGGTATTATTTTTCCAGATCCTCAAGACTTGTGGACATCTGTTTCTCAAATAAATACAGGAGGAGTAGGTGCTTGTGAGGCTGGAGAAGAGGAATGTACAGAGCTTGATTTTAATAAATTTCCACCAATAACTTGTTCTGAGCATACAACATATGGTGCAGCAGCACCTCCTCCTGATTGTGCTGGAAAATGTTCTGGTGAAACAGGATATGGTTCTCTATTAGATGAATGCGGAGTATGTATGGATCCTGGCTGTACAAGTACAGGTCCAGGTGCTACATTAACAAGCAATCCATGTGGTGCAGGTGAGTATCCTGGAAATGTAAATGCAGAAGGAACTGGATGGAATCAAACATGTGGAGATTGTGAAGGTGTGCCTAATGGTGATTGGTTTAATAATCAATGTGGGGATTGTGTAGCACCTGAG
>Ga0098061_1001305_pt1 | contig 12044 bp, 26 predicted proteins | sample 22_taG_FD_92579 | JGI IMG/M metagenome (GOLD analysis project Ga0098061, IMG submission 92579) | Marine viral communities from the Subarctic Pacific Ocean - 22_ETSP_OMZ_AT15343 metaG | ecosystem: Environmental > Aquatic > Marine > Oceanic | place: Subarctic Pacific Ocean | collected 2015-01-20 | reverse complement strand
TTTTTCAAATAATTCACATCCTTTTGATTCTCATATGCTTCTTGCTCAAAGGGGTTGGTGAAGTAAGCGAACTTGGTGTCCCTGTACTTGACCCACCCAATAAGATGAAACGCACCATACAATATCCACTGGAATACCAGCAACAACTCTAGCTGCTGATAGAAGTGGATCGTCTCATGACGCTTTATCTCCTCGGGTAACTCGTGAGTGCTAAACACCCAGAACGCAAAGCTAACTGCACTCACCTGAATTGAGGTGAGCTTGCTCACCCAACCAGGTAACCGTGAGTGTGGTATAAAGATAGGTTTCATCGTTTTCTCCTCTCATAATAAACCCCCGTTGCAGGGGAAAAGGTAGAGCAAAGGGAGGGGAATGGTGTGGAGCAGTTGGGGATGAAAGGGGGTAACTGCGCCACCACTATAACACCTATTTTTATAAGCTCAACAAAAAATTCAACTATCTATACATTTCATAAAAATCTTTGGAAAGTACCTCATTAGAGTATCTAGGGGCATTCATATTTCAGATAAAGTTATTTCGAAAAACCAGAAAAACTGGAGCACCTAGGGGTTGAAACCTGAGCCCGTCCCCTATAGGTAAAGGCTCAGAGAAAGTCGGTTTTCTAGCGCCTTTTGCGCCTCTCCGCTTTAGACCGCCGCAAAGACGCCTCCAAAGCCGCCACGTCTGCGACAGCGTCTTGTACAGTCTCAGGAGTCGCGGGGTTATTGTCGAAATGTTGCTCACAGGCAGCGTCTATCAACGCCTGGGAGAAGGCCGGGTTGGCCAGGGCGCGGTCGGCCTCATCCTGTAGCCTGTAGCTGGCGTGCAATGACCGGTCATTGATACCTACGGTCCCGTCACGATGCATCCGCGCACGTTTATTGATGGACCGGTTCTGATTTGTAGTCGCTGACATAGTATATCCCCCGTTGTTTAGTTGTTCTCGATACCTGATCCCATGATACCACGTCACGGGTTACTTGGTTCAAAGAATGAAGAAAGCTCCCCGTTTCCGGGGAGCGTCGGGGCTATACCGATTCAGCGGCTCGCTGAGCCAGCGTGTTAAGGGCAGCGTCAAGGGTTCCAAAGGTAGCCGGTAGTGTGTCAAGGATGACGCCACGGGACCGGACCTGAAAGTGCCCGAAGTCTTCCCCTTTCTTGGGCTCGCAATAGACCAGACTGATACGGGTATCAGTCAGGCACACGCTAACGGTGAACCCGTCCCGATAGTCACGCATCTTGCGACCGATGGACTTGGAAGCGACTACGATATTCGCCCACTGTTTGTCTTGGGGGCTAGCCTTGCACGCCTTAAGGAATGCACCCTTAGCGTCTAGTTCTTGTTTCTCGTTGTGGTCACGGGCGATGAATTGTTTCTGATAATGATTCATGTCTTGACTCCATTGTTTAGTTGTTCTCGATACCTGATCCCATGATACCACCTCACGGGTTACCTAAAACCCCAGATCATCCTGACTGTGGAACATACACCTCCCATCCACCCCATCAGCAGCATCCTCGCAATGCATGCACGGGGCGTGACTGGGAAGCGGATGCTCGATGTGATAGCGTCCGTCCTTGTCTGCGAACCACCGGGCGTCATCGGCGCAGGCCGGTGGTCCGGTGTGGATTTCCCCACGGTTGAGCTTCCCATCCACCACATCAATTGCATCGAGCTTGCACAACTCCATTCTGGCGTAGTAGTTCATTGCATGGGAGCGAGAGACAAAGTGAGATGTTCCGACGATTAAACTAGGCATGTGATGTTCTCCGTTGTTTCGTTTCTGATTCCTGATCCCATGATACCACGTCACGGGTTACTTGGTGGATTCGCTACACTGAGGCTTTCTACCTGGCGCGATATGAATCACGTGGACGGTTTCAAAGCGGAAATACCCCTTTCTAGAGCACTCCCCTTCACAGTCCTCGATGCGCCCACAGTCTAAACATTTCCGCCCGTACCATTCGGCTTGAATGTATGCCATCGGGTTGACTCCTTTCCGTTGTTCTTGGTTCCATGATACCACCTCACGGGTTACCTACCCCCCAAACGGCGCAACCCGAGCCAAGCAATGGGCCTGGTACTCCTCGATGTCCCGTTCTCTTTCCTCTTCCTCGTGTAAGAAAGCCGCTTCGCGCAAGGCATCGGTAGGCTCTGAGTCGTATGCAGCAAAGCCATTTGCCTCTAAAAACTGGACTACGTCTGCCCGTGGCATGTTAGTGAATCGTCCCATGTGTTGACTCCTTTTCGTTGTTCTTGGTTCCATGATACCACCTCACGGGTTACCTACCCGCCATAGGCGGACTCAATGGTCTCTGAACAGTGGTCACAATAAAGGGAATCGTTCTCGTAGTTGATACCGTGAGTGGTTACGAAAAGCTCGCAATCGTCCGCGTCTTGGCACTGCTCAAGGTTCTCTTGAACGCAAGTTGGGCATAGTGCGCCACCATCGTCGCATACGTAGAAGACCGGATAACCGCCGGGCCATGCGTATCGTAGGACTTGGCCATTATCGGTGAAAAGAATCGGATTTGGTGTTGTCTCTGGCATGTGATGTTCTCCGTTGTTGATTCCTGATTCCATGATACCACGTCACGGGTTACTTGGTGTGAAGGCATTGCCTGTTACCTTCACCTGTTATTCCTCCACACACAACCGCAACAGGTTGGCCGTGCATGGATAGAAACACACTGCATTGTGACTAGTCCGTGGGTCGCTCTACCAATATCGAGCTATGCCGTCTTTCAACGAACAACCGGATTCGAACCGGCACACCTACTGCCCTTTCGGCGTCACCCATTTATTTGTTAGAACTTCAATCACGCAATGTGTTTCCCACCTCCTTGTTATCCTCCATTATCTAACCCTATGATACCACGGGTTGGGTTACCTCCTGATCTTCCGCTAAACCAGTCCCCCCACATTGGGTGCACGGTCCGTCGCCCGAGTCCTTCAAAGAACTGCCAAATCCATTACAGTGGGTGCAATATTCATCATTCATGATTTGTCTCCGTTGTTGGTGATTCCATGATACCACGTCATGGGTTACTTGATTCGTGACTCGGCCCACGTGTTACCGTTCGAGATACACGCCTCACCTGGCCCCCCCGTCAAAAGATACTGCACACCGTCAAGAGGCTTATTCTCCGCGCAAGCGGGAAGGGAGAGCACAGGCTCAACCATCCCAGAGTTACGGGGGGACTCGTCGAAGAGCCAATTGCGCTCTTCTTGGGCCAGTTTCCAGATAAGGGTTTGAATTTGTTCTTTTGAAAGCATGTTGAATCTCCGTTGTTTAGTTGTTCTCGATACCTGATTCCATGATACCACGTCATGGGTTACTTGATTCGAATGTTATGCTAAGGCGAGATGGAATCGAACCACCGACCTTTGACACGTAATACCGACAAAGCTGATCAGGGCTTCGCTCTTTGTACGGGTGGCCACCCGTACGCAGAAGTAATAGTATAGTCAACGCTCTGCCAACTGAGCTATCGCCTCCCAGTCTCTTCTGGTCCCAATATAGGCTCCCCGTAATCACGTCGGTTGTAGGCGTGGATAGACGCCTCGTTGCTTATATCCCGCTGCCTATACTCAGCGGCTATTCCTGATTCCATGATACCACGTCACGGGTTACCTACACCCGACCCCGGCAAGCCTTGCGGCTTGCCTCGGCCTTGCGGTTACGCTGACGGCTGGTCCGCTTCAGGAGCAGCAGCGTCCCCGTCGCGCCCTTGCGCGTCCGAGTTTTGCGTACTCGCTCTTGAATCTCCTTCACTCGTTTTTCGTTCTTGGTCATAGCTAACCGCCTTTCTACGAGCCCGACGCATCCATACGTCGCGCACTAGTTTATTTCTATATGCAATCACTTGTCTCTCCGTTATTCCTGGTTCAATGATACCACGTCATGAGTTACCTGCTACATCTGCGGGGGGCGAGGTCCGCTTCAGATCCTCCACGCATCGTGGGGAGGCATACGCCCTTATATGTCACCGGGCATCACTTGTCTCCTATTGTTTGTTTGTAAGCTGACCCCATGATACCACGGGGTCAGTTACCTGCCTCTATAGTCCAAAGATTGTTTTGGTCATTTCAACCAAGTCTGTTTCTTCTTTGACCTCCACCAATTCAGCGGAAACGTCGCCGTCAATACGACCATGGGCAAACGTGGTGTGAGTACCCATGAGAAGCACAGTGGCCTTTTCAGCCTGCTTTTTGACTTCACTTGCCGCTTTATCGTCAAGCTCGGTAGCTTCCCGCACAAGAGCATCAACGGTCACACCGTTGAGTTTACTCAACGCTACCGCGAGCAAGTCCCACGGACGGGCCTTTTGAGGGCAACGCTTGGCCGGAATATCTTCGGCCTTGCGAAGCGTACCACGGACACGGACGATGAAATCCTCGGTGTGCTGCCCAGCGACAATACCCTTGCGGGTGTCCGAATCGATTTTGCATCGGGAAAGAAATAACTCTTGAATTGCATTCATATATTGAATCTCCGTTGTTGTTACCTGACCCCATGATACCACGTCATGAGTTACTTGCCAATCTTACCCCTGAGCTGTAACTATTGCATCCAGACTCTCAGGTGACAGAAACTCTGCCAGCGTGAAGGGAGCACGCGCCTGCTCCGCGTGATACGCCCGTCGCGCTGCAATCCGAGCCTCTTCCTCGTCATAGCGACGATTGGCCGCTACCTGCTCAGGCGTGAGAGGCTCAGGCCACACGACCTCATTGGTGCGGATATCAACCACCGTTCGGTGGTGTCCAGACTCCAAATAAACCCGGCACTTACGGCACGACACCGCGCCCCGTACGCCACGGTACCGCTCACCACAAGGGCACTCGAAGAAGAACCCATGGTCAATAGCTCGCTTGATGTAATCAGACATTGTGACCTCCGTTTTTGGTGATTCCATGATACCACGTCATGGGTTACTTATAACCTACCCCCGCTAACTCTTACAAGCCAGCGGTAGGCGTCAGGCGCATTCTTCTTGGCAATGTTTACAGCCGCGTCACCATCGTCAATGCGCGAGAGGTGATAGGCCAGCCTCTTTGTGGACCCCTTGAGGTCAGACACGCTCATGTCCGCAAGCTCTTCAGCCGCATAGTTGAACTCCTTCTCAAGCTGGTCGTGCAACGCCAGGAAATATCCAAGCAGTTCCTTCTTCCCCTTTGGGGCTTTAGCTCTTACCATGTTTCTAGCCTCCGTTATTCCTGATTCCATGATACCACGTCACGGGTTACCTGCTACTTGGCTCAAGCTCACAAAGCGGGTGATCCCACAACTGTGCAACACAATCAAGACCATCCGTAATCATGACCCGTTGCACCATACCCAATCGCGCAGCAGGACCTTGCGTAAGGCGCAGCCACGGACTTTTGAGGTCGCTCAATGCCACATGCTTTAGTTCAGTGTGCTGATTGCCTTGAACATCCCACCAGAAGAGGGAAAAGAGTTCTGTTCTGCTGTCTGCAAGTTTACTCATTTTGTTTTTCTCCGTTATTCCTGATTCCATGATACCACGTCACGGGTTACTTACTGAACCACTTCTCTGCTACACCAGAGTCTTCTTCGCTAAAGTCAATGTCATGATAATGGACCGTATCACCAAGGTGGTTGACTTGATACGCCGTCAAAAACTCATCCGGTCCTGTCTGTTTTAGAAACTTCACCATATGTGCCCAGCTTTCGCCCTGATAAGGCAGACACGTACCGCGCCTATTCTTGCCCACGCTCATATCCGTAATTGACCAATGAATGACGCCATTGCCAGTGTATACACGCTTGTTCATAGTTTGTTTCTCCGTTGTTGATTCCTGACCCCATGATACCACTGAGACGGTTACTCTACCCAATTCAGCTTATCCCAACCTATGTTGGCGCAACGAAACGCACCTTCACGGGTGAGCAGAATATCACCCACGCTTGTGCTACGACACCCTTTGCCTGAAAAATGGGGCGTAACGCCTGCATTTTCCCACCAGCGTTTGTCGATGGTGTTGGTGAACTCATAGGCGCAATCTATATCATCCGTGTCCACGGTCGCCACACGGGTGTACGCATCCGGCCATACAGGCTCATCACCGCACCCAAACGTGGGCTTGATGGCATGAAATACCTCAATACTCATTTTGTTTTACTCCGTTGTTGTTGATACCTGGCCCCATGTTACCACAGGGCCAGTTACTTACCCAATATTACACTGTTTCTTTTTTGCCTCGCTCAGCGGTACGCAATCAAAGAAAATATCACGCTCAATCCGCAGGCCAAAAGCGTCCCGTGCCCCTCGAATTTCCCGTATGGAAATATTACCCAACTCCGCGCATTCGGGCATGGATGCGTTATACGCAAACCCAAAAGCCAAATCCTCTTCGGGGTCATACTCTGTCAAAAGCCACGTCCACGGTCCCGCAGCGGTAAACAATTTCACGTGCACGATAGGGTCCGATTCGTTTTCCTGGCTATACAGGGGGGGAATCTGACAGTCCGTAGGGATATATGTATATGCTTCACTCATTTTGTTTTACTCCGTTGTTTGTTACCTGACACCATGATACCACACCATGGGTTACTCGTTTCACGCCGGGTCTGTGCACCCACTAGTCCGGGACTTTTGTTTGGGGCGGCGACTAGCCTGCGGCCCTGGTCTATCACCTGGCATGTTATCCTCCATTGAGGTCGATACCTGACCCTATGTTACCACAGGGCCAGTTACTTGTCCGACAATAACCCAGTTGATATGTCGAGGCTCTTTAACAGTTTCCGCCCCATCATAGTCATGGATGTAGTACCTATCACTTTTTAGTTCATAGATTGCAATGGTGCTCTCTTGTGGCTCACACTCCTCTACCGCTTGAACCAAGATAGGGTCATGCCGAGGGATGTCATCCATGATGTCGTATGTATCTAACTCACTACCTGACAACTCATTGAATCGTGCGACGGTAGCGTCGGTGAGCCGAAACCCACCATAGTTGTTATTGTATACCACTCTAGTCATGTTTTGAATCTCCGTTTGTTTGTTACTGACCCCATGTTACCACAGGGCCAGTTACCTAGTTACGCTGCAAGCTGATACTGGTCTACCAGTAGTTTTTCAGCCTTTGCATTCATGGTTTCACCACCGCCCAGCAAGACATACCGCACTCGATTGCCGTCAATTTCCTCATGGCGAGTCTCGCGCAAGTGAGTCGTCCATGCGGTGACTGCATTATGAGCACCCCAGACCGTACCGCGCCGCCCGTCAATGTTTTGACCGGGACCGGACTCAAATAGATACTGCAAGTTTTCATATGCAATATCCTGAGCATTCGACAAATCAGCCTCTAACTTGCCAGGCGCAACGAGTTGCAAAGCAAAGTCATTGAAGGTTGCCTTAGGCATGGGAATACGCGCCATATCCTGGGCCAGTCGCTGGAATCGGGCAAACTTTTCATCGGCCAATCCGAGGAGTTTTTTACCTTCAACCAATCGATGGTGCATGTTGCGAGTGTGCTTTACCTTGACGCCCTTAGTGCCGTCACGCAATGCCATGTTCAGGGTATTTTGGCAGACTACCAACACACCTGTAAACTTGCACGTTACAGCCATAGAACCGTCATGCGAGTTAGCTAACAGAAAATACTTTTCTGCAACGTCACCTGGAACAATCTGCAAAGGGTCACCTTCAATCTTAGCAACCACAAACACACGCTTACCACCATCTAACGCACCGGCTGATACGTAGCGGATATCACCATCGGCCACTAAATCTTCAGTAAACTGAAACGCTTCAACATTCTGCAAGGGGACATACCCTTTGCTATGAATGCCGAGTACCGCGCCGTCAGTAGACCGAACCAGTGCACGATGATTGCCCACGTCCTGCATTCGAGGCGTAGGCAGTTGACCTGCAACGCCCAAGCCGGGCCGCACGCCGTTCATATCGAAGTAAAGCGGGACAGGAACTGCACTCCAGTCCAACCCAGCCTCACACATAAAATCGCGATACGTATCGTAACGCTCAACCGCATTACCTTGACCGTGCCACGGGACCTCAAGGTCCTGTAAATTCCAAGCAAATGTTTCAATATACGCTGGCATATTATCCTCCGTTGTTATCGTTGTTCGTAACCTGACACCATGATACCACGTCTCGGGTTACTTGGTTGATTCTTCTCGGGCCAACCATTGTGCAACCATCTCAGCCGCACCTGGGGGTGGAACCAATGACACTGTATCATCTGGGTTAAACCCAAAGGCTACGCCTTCTGCAAACCACCGTTCAAACTCTTGTTCTTCTTTAGTCACCTCAAACTCTTGTTCTTCTTTAGTCATCTCCTTCCTCCTTAAGCAGGGCTTCACAGAACTCCTGCCCTCCCTCATCCCAGAACCTCAAGAGAAGTTCCATTGTTCGCATCACTTCCTCATCCGTCATTCCTTCATCGCTCATCGTCATCCTCCTCTGGTGGGGGGCACGAGCACTCCTCTGAACCACTCGCATGATAATAGTCACCGCACTCCGAACACCTGTAGTAATACATGTTCCAATCGTCTGGTACGTTATAGCTCATCATATCCTCCGTTGTTGATTCCTAGCACCATGATACCACGTCATAAGTTACTTGGTTTATTTTTGAAATATTTTTTATCCAAGCAAAACTATTTTGCTGTGGTCTAACTGTCCTGTGCAAGGGCTACACATAGGTTTCCCTTCAAATAGAAAAATCACTCGCTTAGTACCACCACACCGCGAACATACTAACTGTAAATAAGAGGGAACCACTTTAGCCTCCGTTTATAACTAATTCAATATTAGCACGTCCTCAGTTACTTTTAGTGAAAGTGGGGTAGGAAGGGTGGTATCAGCGCCCCGTAGATCTACGAAAACCTTCCTACCCCGTGTAGAGGGGCGACCCGTAACTCAGTTGAATTATTTTACAACGGAGAGAGTTACAGGATTTATTGGATTTATCTTTGTAACTCTTGCTCAATAACGTCAACAATTTTAGCGTCAGAGCCGTACAAAGATAACAGTAGTTTGAGGTACTGCGTTGTACCTACTAAGATTTTTTTAGACACGTGTCCCTCCGTTTTTTTGCAGCAAGTTACCACTTTACTACAGACTAAATAAGATATGCGGCGCGGCCATTCCAACAAAGAGACCACAGTGTTCCAACTAACCGTTGGTTCTCTTCATTATAAATAGCACAAGTAAAGGAATCTCTATACTCTCTAGGCAATTCGTTTACTTTTGCGCGTAATACTTTTTCTACCAAATTTTCACTCATTCTTGTCATAGGTTAGGTCCATACAAATAATTGTACCCCATGCCAGCCTACAAGAAGGATAGCACGGGGGTACGTATATGTCAATTTACCTATATCAAGCCAGTTTTGACTCGTAATGGGTGTAGGCCACCGCCTCGACTACTTGGGCGTGAGTGTCGCCTGTAACCTTCCCCTTACACTCCTTATCGGGCATAAGGGAACGAACTTTAGCCTTCACTCTAGGTTCTACAGTTTTTACGGTTGTAAGCACGCCCTTATCCAGAGCCTCCCTGATAATAGCGTCTTGCGTAGCCTCATTGAGCTTGCTCATAGCCACACACGCCAGTTTTTGCCACGGGACGTTGACGGACTGTTCGTAGTCCTCGCCCACACACAAGTCATAAATCAAACGAATAAGAACCTCACCCGAGTACTCGCCCGGTGCGATACCCGCACGTTCTACCTTCTTGATTCTGACTTTATCCAACGCTAGTTTTTGAATAGATTGCATTATTTATACTCCGTTGTTTGTAACCTGATTATATGATACCACGTTAAGGGTTACCTAGTGAACCAGGAATCCTATAAGGGCAGTGGCTTTCTTAGTGGGGTCACACAGACCGCAATTGTTACAGTCTACGCCACGGTTCGTTTGCGCGGGGCATATGACGACCTTTTTCCCTTCAGGGGTAGTGAACCCCCTACCATCCCATTCGGGCACGTCAGGGTGCCTCTTTACCCCCTTCTCTTTCATCGGGAGGTTGATAGCTACGCGCCACCCGTCATTGACAAGTGCATCCGCGCCGACTAGGTCACAACTTCCGAGGGCCAAACCTTTAAGGTGTGCACCTTTACCAAATGGAAAGTGGGTATAGAGGATCAATCCCTTGAGACCAAACCCTTTGACCTCATTGTGAAACCCTTCTACTTCTTTTCGTGAAAAGATAGAGGGGTCGCCACCGACCGCACCACGGGCATACTTTGCAGAACGTACGCTATTCTTCAGCGCGTTCTTCAAGAAATACCGCTTAGGGTCTTTTGCGTAGCCACGTGTCATTGAACCATGACCCATTTGACTACTACCCTTCCAGTGGTAGCAAGTAGTCTCTTTCAACGGGCAACCGTCACAAGACTTTTTAGCCAAGTCAATCGTTTGACCCACATACCCTTGTGGGATATTGCCCGTCTTAGGATTCTTTGACGTACCTACCCAAAGCATTTTCGTTTTCATAAGTATCTCCGTTGTTTGTTACCTGAACCCATGATACCACACCCTGGGTTACCTAGCTTCTAGACTGTGTAGTCTTATGCGGGGTCGTACACCCCTTTGCTTTACGCATCGTTACCGTAGCGCCCTCAGGCACCTCAATGTTCTCTAGCGTAATACCACCGTCTACACGTACGCCACCTATATGGATAAGCCTACGCGCTGCGGCCATGCTAGGGACAAAGCCATCTTCAGTTAGTTTAGTTACCAAGTCCATTTGTTCACCTCCAACCTTATCTTACCATAAACAGGGTTACTTACCAGACCACCACAGTAGTCACGCAGTAAGTAAAAGAAAAGGGGACGCATCCGTTCGTCCCCTATCTCTCAGATAAACTATTCTTTCTCAGTCGCCCCAGAGTCTTCCAGAGTCTTCATAAGGAAGTCGAACACCTCGTGCGTAGTACACTCGTAGAGGATGAAACTTTTGTTCACACCCTTTTGTCCCTTGGTATACGGGTGAGGTTGAAGCGTAACTTTTACGTTTGTTCCTTGGTCTTTAGCTAAGTGCATTTGTAATCTCCTATCTAATTTTTACCGCAGTTACTAACTGCTATCTAACCGGACAATAACATTCCAGTTTATTTTGTCAACGTGCTTATATCTAAAAGTATCTTGCCCCCCAGTATCCTGTGTATTTTTTTGTGGTAATAATTTTGTAACATAAAGTATCACGAATAAGAATCAAGAACTGGTTTGGGGGAAGGTCAACCTCCTGGTCTGGAGGTTGGTACCTAGTTTACTAGAGTTTTGTCTAAATTGAAATACTTTATTTCAAATTTCATAAATATTTATAAATATTGTACAGAGAAAGAAAGGCACCTCCTTTTTAGGGGGTTTTAGGGCTATATGCTTTTGTGAGGTTGTAGGGGTTATATCCTTTTGTGGTGGGTTACTTTTGTCTTATCTATTATTGAGTGTAACCAAAGTGGGTCCACTCTCTTGAATTAGCAGGGATAGACACATCCCTTACATAGTCTCCACTCTTCTCAACCATCTCCATCAACCCGTCCAGGTATTGCAGGCCACAACTAAAGCGTGTACCCCCACACCGTACAAGCACAGGAAGTAGTCTAGACTCGTTATGATGCTCGCCCAATAGGAAGCGAGTATCATCACTGGTTAGGAAACCATGTTGTTCTTTTATTGTTCGTAGAAACTTATTCATTCGTTGTCCTCCGTTGTTGATTACATGATACCAGGTGTTGGGTTACTTGCATTAGTAGTCTTATCTAGTCTGGACCATTCACTATGTAAATCAATGGTAGCAAGTTGTCCGTACGCCTGTGCCATTAGTACCCATAAGATACTTTTAGCTTCATCGCTTTGGATTGAGTTTGTTCCTTCCTTCCTAACTAGCTCTGCGAGTCCCTTTGCAAAGGGGATTGGGTTAATTGGGAATGATGGACTAAACATAGCTTGTGTAAGATTATTCATTTGTAAACTCCGTTGTTGATTACATGATACCAGGTGTTGGGTTACTTGTTATTGCGAGTATTCTATCTATTCCTCTATGGAGGTAAC
>Ga0098061_1001304_pt1 | contig 12045 bp, 19 predicted proteins | sample 22_taG_FD_92579 | JGI IMG/M metagenome (GOLD analysis project Ga0098061, IMG submission 92579) | Marine viral communities from the Subarctic Pacific Ocean - 22_ETSP_OMZ_AT15343 metaG | ecosystem: Environmental > Aquatic > Marine > Oceanic | place: Subarctic Pacific Ocean | collected 2015-01-20 | reverse complement strand
GCAAGAATTTCATCTCCAACTTTTATCTCTCCACCCTCTGCGTAATTTTGCTCAGATTCATAATTGGCAATATCATCTAAAACATCAATTCTTTCTCCATCTTTATATTCATTCCAATCTATTGTGTCGGCAATTCCCTCTGCTTCTTCAAGTGAACGAGCCTTTATATGTAGGGTTTTGTTTGTTTCTTCATCATATATTTCTTGATGTTCTATCTCTCCACCCTCTGCGTAGGTAGAAGCGAAATTATCTTGTAAAGTTTTTTTAATGTAATTTAATTCTTTGTCAGTATTAAAAGGTATTTTTCTAAACTCAACTTGCATAGTTTGAGGTCTTGATAAAGGAACATAATCTACTCTTACATAGTTTTTATGACCTTTTCTTTGATTTGTAAATACCTCTACATTTTCTATGCTTTTTACTTTATCAATATCAAAGTAATCGTTAAATATCTCCCCACCTTTAGCGTAAACACTATCAGTTCCAACTTGTGTGCCTCTATATTGGTCGCTACCAATCGGATTATATTTGTAATAAATCATTGTTTTCCCATTAGGTAGTGCTTCAGTTCTCTCTATTCGCAAATACTCTATATCTTTTCTTTTTTTCATAGATTTTTCCCAATCTTTTATAGAACCTCCTTTAGCGTAAACACTATCATCAATTCTTATTTCCTTAATTTCACTAAAAGGCATATTACGATATGATGTTTCGGCTTTTTTATTCCCTATTCTTGCACTTGTATCGGTTATATCAACCGAGCCATCAGTAAAACCCTTTTGAAATATATAATCATTTTCAAACTTATCACTAACAACAACATTTTCTCCACTTTCTACTAATTTATCAAATTTTAACACATCTTCTTTAGAAACATTACCCCCTTTAGCCATAGAACCTCCTTTAGCGTAATAACCATCTTTCTTTGCGTGTTCTCTGCCTATTTCTATAATTCTATTGGCTTTTTCCTCCGACATTTCGTAGTGTTCTGCAAATTTCTCTACTGAAAGAAAGTTATTCAAGTAATCACGATACATTTCTTTTACATCATCTTTCGTTCCATAGACCACAATATCCCCCCCTTTAGCCATAGAACCTCCTTTAGCCATTTTCTTTGCTTTTTCTAAGATTGTATATTCCATATCTTCTATCTGATAGTCTTTCCCATTCCATCTTGATTTATGACCATTGTTTAAGTCTATCATAGGGTAATTTCCACGACTGCCCACCTCTCTAACTTCAACATTTACATATCGTGTTTTGCCATCACTTCTTGGCTCTTTGTATCTAACCTTATCACCTTTTTTAAGATTATATTTAGTTATATCTCCCCCTTTAGCCATAGAACCTCCTTTTGCAAATGGTAAATCTACATCATACTTGCCTAAATCATAATCTCTTAAAAATTCTTTATATTCAGTAACTTTATCTTCGCTTAAATTACTTTTTGCTTTATTATTTATTTCCCATTTTACAATTTCAAATATATGCTTACCAATAACATTATCCGTTTGTAAAGGATTATCTTCTCTTGGCGAAATATCTAATCTTCCTATATAAATATCTTCTTTATCTTTTTGGTCTGCCCACGCAACTGAAAACTTTACTTTATTATACCCTGCTTTTTCTTCTACAAGATATTTTAAATCATCATTTACATCTTTCCAACTCTTATAAGATTTTTTTGTTAAGGCATCTCCTTTTTTTGCATCTCCCTCTGCCCAAATGATTTTTATTTCCTTTAATGCTATTTTACCTTTTTTCGTTGATTTAGTTTCTTTTTTAGTTTCTGAATTAAGAATGTCCATAATAGAACTCCTTTGTGCCTTAGTAATAGTTTTACCCATTATTTTTTCCAAACTATCAAATAAGTTATTAAATGCTTTTTCTATGTCGGCTAATTGTTTGTCTATTACTTTTGGTGTCTTATGTGATTTTTTTACTTGTTCAACAACTTTATTAGCAATAGTTTCAGCATTATCTACAACTATTTCAGTTACACTTTTAGTAGCATATTTTTTATTACTTTCTTTTTGTTGTTGTCGCCTTGCTTTTATAAGTGCGATTGCACCTTGACATTCTTTTTTACTCTTAGCATCAGCAAAGTTAAATTTCTTCCCATCAACAGTAATAGAGTAATTAGTTGCTACTTTTTTAACTTTAGTATATTTTCTCTTTGGCTTTTTATCTGCCTTTTTTACATATTTTCTCTTTGGCTTAACCTCTAAACTTTTAACTGCTTTTATGTCTTGCTTTGCATCAGCTACAACTTCTTTTTCTAATTTTGTTGCTTTAGATTTGAGTTTTGCTAAACCCTTTTTATATAATGCTTTTTCACTTTTTGCAACTTTTGGATTGGCAATAAGTTTTTCTAATTTTTCTATTTCTGACATATCTATAATTTTAAGAGAATTTTAAAACCCTCTATTTTATCTTTTATTAACTTTTCATCTTTTTTTTCGGCATACTTTAGTGCAATATTTAAACCCTCAATTTGTTCTTTTATTAAACTTGTATCTAACGAATTTACAGATTTTTTTGGTTTTTCTGATATTTTCTTTGGTTTTTCTTTATATCTTGGATTATACCCAATAGATTCATCTATCGGATAATTTTTACCATTACTTATAATTTCGTTTGTGTCTAAATCATAGCGTAATGAATATCCCAATTCTTCGGCATCTCCATCTCCATAACTCGTTAAGGGCATCATTAAAATATAATTGCTATTCTCAATATTTGGCTTTCCTTTGAATTGAAATAATACTCCTTTAGTGTTTGTTTGAATAAATAATTGACACTCTTTTAAATTATCAGTAAATTTATTTCCCATATAAAAACTAAACTTTAATATTTGTAAAATATTTCTGCCATTAAATTTTATGTATTGAATGTCATTATCAGCAGTAGTATATTTGCATATAATAGGGGAGGAATATTTATTTACTATATTACCATACACTTTTTTCAAGGAAGGAATTATTTTTTTCTCATATTCTACTTTTTGAGAAGCACTTAAATTCTCCTGCCCAAAAATAACTTTAGCTTTTGATATAACTTGTGCAAAATAAAATAATTTTTGAGTATCTATACTTATCTTATAAAGATTAGTTTGAGGAACAATGGCTTTCCAATTTGGATAGTTGCCCACTATTTTACCATACTTTTCTACATATTTTTGAAAATTTACTGATGCTGAAATACCAGATTTAGAATAATCTTTTTCAAGAGTTTGAATAGGTAAATATGTGCCATCATACTTGGATTTGTGTGCAATATGATACAACTTATGTGCATCAGTTCCGACAATATGTTTTTTATCAAAATTATTACCTGTAAATATAGGTCTTATTGTATCATCTCCTATTATGAGTTTAGTTGCAAGTCCAAAGTCTTTATTATATGGCTCTAATTCTAAATTCTTTTTTACATTTGGTATTAACTTTTTTCTTTGAAAATTAGGTATTCTTAAAAAATCATTTCCTGTATTTTTAGATATATTTCCTCCATCAGCAAATATGCCAATATTTACTACGCCCCCTTTTTTGTATTCTACTTTACAATTCTTCTCACTTTGCATTTTATTAACTATTTCTTTAACTGTGCCTTTGCGAGTATGTTTTTTTTTATCTTTTACTACTAATTTGCAGACAATGTAATCCCCTGCGTTCATAATATCCTGATTTAATTTACAACCATACTTGGTATAAATTTTCTCTAAAACTTCTTTGTTGGTCTTTTTAGTAAAAGATAATTTTTCACTTGAAGAATAGGCTTCCGAACAAAGATAATATTCTTCGCCCTCAATTTCTATTCTTTGTCCTGTATCAGAAATAGTAGAGGGAATCCCACCTTTTGAGTGGGAATTTCCTATAAATAGTCCTTTTTGTGCCACTTAGACTGCTGTTGAATCCCAACCTGCGTAGTTAGATTTACTTTCTTCTATTGCATAACCCTCCTCGCCTTCTTCTTGTAATTCAGCAGCTAAAAGTGGTGTGTCATCTTGTTTTGTTGCAGGTTTAGTTGATATTGCAGGAGATTTTTTAATAAAATTTCTCCAAATTATATACCCCACTACTGCCCCTATTCCTATTTTTGCTATATTATTCATAATATTTTTATTTAAAATTGATTTATTTAACAAAAATATGTTTTTTTTTGATACATTTGCAATATCAAGGCAAAAAAGTGTGTTAATTTTCTTATCTTGTCATTAAGGTAGTCTATAAATTGGCTACCTTTCTTTTTTAGGAAACAACCAATAACGCTTTTTTTTTGTTTCTTTATAGGTGTAATTTCTGTGTTTAGTGATAATTATGCCCACGCACATTCCCATAACAAATATCATAAGGCAACAGAAAATTAATAAAAATATCATATCGCTAAATCAAATGCTTTTTCAAATTTAGTTTTATGAGTTTTTTTGTTAAATAAACACTCTATCGTAGTATCTCCCTCTTTTATAGCAGTTACCATTCCTTGTAAATTTAACAATTTTTCATTATTCAAATTTTCCAAAGAATTAACTTGTATTTTAGTGCATACTTCATCTATGCTTATGCCTTTGTGTGTAAAAAATTCAATAGCATCTTTCAAAAAATCTTTACTCATATTTTTAATTATATAATTTTCTATATCTTTCAATGTAGTAGAAAAAATAGCTGAGGGTATTGCCTTAAATACTGCATTTCTAAAAGCAATACTTGATGTCGCATTTATCCTCGCAGTCATTAAATCTGAGTTATATATCCTACCATTTCTATCTAATAATGGCTCTGATAAATCTATCGTTATAAAAGTATTTGTTTGTAAATCATAAATATATCCTTGAATGACTACCTCCTTTTCTGTCTTTCGGATTATTCTTGCCCCTGCTCTTACATTAGTCCAAGAAGCAACTATAATTTCTGCTAATCTAACAGAAACTCCTGTTATGGCTTTGTGTCTGTCATAAATAGCGTAAAAGCAACTTAAAGCAGATTGCATATTCATTGTGGCTAATTCTCTTATATCTTCAAGGCATTTTTTAATATCTCTCGGATTTTCTCTTGCAAATTTAATTTGATTTGAAATTTCACTATCAAATACAGAAGCTAATTTATTTTCCATTTTTTTTTCCTTTTTTAATGCCATAATCTTAATTGTTGTTGGTGTTGTTTAAGTCTTTTCATAGCTGCGTTAAAATATTCCTTATCTAACTCACAAGCAGTTAAATCATATCCTAAATTATGACAGGCAATAGCCAAACTGCCACTTCCTAAGTGGGTATCTAAAATCTTATCTCCCTCTTTTGCATAATTCATTAAAAGCCATTCATAAAGTTTAATAGGTTTTTCGCAGGGGTGTATTCTTTTTTTTCCTCCATTAGTTCCCAATTTAGAAGAATAAGTTACTAATTTTGCAACCTTATTAAATGATGTAAAAATAAACTCTCCATCTGAAAAACTTGGACAAGCATTTTTTTTATCCCAAAAAACCCAACCTTTTGCAGTTGGCAAATATGAAGTAAAATAATTTGCACCAAAAATAATTTGGTTTTTACTTGTTCTAAATATATTTCTCCAATAATCTTTTGTAGGCTGTTTGTTATCCCAATTTTTTTTTTGATATTTATTTTCTTTTCTTTTTTTTCTTTTTCTCGGCTGTGTATTAGTTATCATTCCTATACCAATCCCATAAGGTGCATCAATAATAGCCAAGTCAAAATAATTATCTTCATACCTTGCCATTAACTCCATATTGTCCTCATTAGTAATTGTCATTTATTTTTTATTTTATAGTGTTGTATATGCTAACTCACAAAAGGTCTTAAAATCTTTGTAGAAACTCACTCCTATTTCTACAAATGACTCATCAGGTTCATTTATATTAATCACAAAATACCTCTCTATTTTCCACCTAAATTCTTCTTGTAACTCTGAAAGTTCTTCGTGTTTATAACTTACGACTACACAATCTTTATTGTATAATTTTTCTCCGATTGAAAATGTGATGGTAAACTCATCATTTTGCTTTGCTAACTCTTTAGTCAGTAGGTCAATTTTTTTTCCTGTTATTTCTTTATTTTTTATTTTTTTCATATTTTTATTTTTTATTTGTAACTACATTCTTTAAATTGTGTATTGCCTTTATGTCTAATACGCATTTTAATAGATATTTTGTAGTCAATTTATTAATCTTAACTCTATTCACATAAGCATCAAATATTTTATAATCTATATCTGAACAACTATCCATAATTGTAACCCAACCGAAAGTGTTTGGCTTGTGGTAGTTGTTGTCAAAATGAAAATTTTGTTGTTCTTCATTAAACTCTAATCTGTAATTGTTTTCCACTGTTTCATTCATAATTTTTATTTTTTCTTTTTGTTTATTCGTTTTCTTTATTTCCATATTTTTTTTTTAAAAATTTTCTATATTGTTCTGTTTTATTTCCATTGATGAATAGCCAACCTAAATTGAGGTCAAACCATCTGCCTATTTTTTTAAATATTTTCATTAATAATATACTATTTGTTCTTTTGGGAGTGTTACAAATTCAGGACAACTATCTTTTATTATACAATTTCCACAACGCTTTGGTGTAGGTCTTGCTATCCACCCATTCTCTTGTTGTTCTTTAAAATATTCTTTTGCCTTGTTTATGTAAAGTAAATGTTGTGAATATCTATCTTCATCTACTATAACTTTTATATTTTTTCTTTCAAGGGTATTTTTAGTAGAAAAAACCCAAAAATGAAAATCAGGGTAATATCCATACTTTGCTTGTCCTAAAATCTTATAATGAACTGCTTGAACCATTAGCCTATCTTTATATTCTAAAGAATCATTGTGCCACCCATAATCAGACCATTTATCTTCCAATAATCCACTACTTTTAATATCTATAAAAAATATTTTATCTTCTCCTTTATATCTTGCCACTATATCAATATCTCCTTGAATTTTTAATTTATCACATATTAATCTTTTGCCTGTTTCAACTATTTCAATATTGTATAGTTCTAACATATCTTTAAATGCTTGTATTTGTTCTTTCATCTGCCTATATGCTTTAGGTAATTCTCCTAATACATCTTCCTGTTTCATACCACTTTCTAATTCTTTTTTTGTAAGTTTTTTTGGCTTTAATCTTGGAGGTAAAGGAACTTCTTTATTGCGAGGTAATTGTCCTGTTGCCTCATATTCAAACCATTGTCCTAAATACATACTTGCAGTAGGCTCAAATTCTATCCCATCAACATAACTTGCTTTTACCTTTAATCCACATTCTGCTTTAACTTTATAATCAGCCAAAGACTTGAATAAACTTTGTGTCATCATTACCATAATTTTCTTATTTTTATATTATACTCTAATATAATAGTGTGTGTTTTTGCTATTATAGGCAAATATAATGCTTATTTTTCAATTTGCAAATTATCTACCTTAATTTTCCTCTTATATCTATCCACTTTGTCCTCTAATTCTTTACGATATTTTATAGTGGTAGTATTTCTATGATATTTATATTTGGAAATTACTTTTGCTAATAATTGAGGTGTAAATCTATTAAAGTGTCTAAAGTCCTCTTGATTTAATGCCCATATAAACGCATCTGATATTTCTTCTTGTGAAAAATCGCCATAATGTTCAGCTATAAATTCAGCTAACATCTGTAAAACTTCATTATCAGGAGGTTCGGTAATCCCCATAAATTTGGCTAACTTTAAAAGTGTTTTCATAAGTAGAGTATATTCCTGTTTATTATAAGCACTTATTTTTTTTGTATCTAATTTCCGTGATATTATTTTTAATTCTTTTTTAGTATAAGTTTTAAGAATTTTATTTTTTATTTCTTGTATCGGCACTAATGTATTTTTCATAATTTTAATTTTTCAAAATCTATATCTAAATTTTTTTCAGCACTTACATAATTAGACTGCTTACCATTTGAATTAAATTTTATTTGGTTTAATATTTTTGTGAAATTCTTGTTTATAGTAGGGAGGGTAAATGCGTGTTCAAGCCACCAATTCGGTAGTTTTTTAAAGAACATTTTAAAAGTGTCATTACAAATATCCTCATTCACTTCAAACTTCCCCCTTTGTTTAATAGCCTTTTCTATTTTCTGATAAATCATATCTACATACTTTTTGTGATTAGATATATCTACATAATCAATATCTCTTTCTTTGTAGTATGTGATAATCCATTTTTTTAATTCTTGATTTGTCTTTATAGCATTTTTCTTTTTTCCATTATCATAAAATTTTACTTTATATAATTTATTGCCTATTTTGTCTAATTTGATAAAAGTTATATCCCCATAATTTAATCCATATTTTAATGCTCTGTGCAAAGTAGGAGGAGTAATATTAAATCTGCATAGCAATTCAGAATTATGAAACTCATACTCATTTTTATCATCAGCACACATATACAAATGATTCCAAATGTTAAAGTAATTGATATTTTTTTTGTAAAGGTGTTTAAATACGACTTTCATAATCTATTATATCATTAGGAGTAACTTCTAAAACTGAACAAATACGCATAATGGTAGGCATAGTATAATTACATAAATCTCCTTTAACATATTTATTAATTTGACATAACATTACAGGAGGGTATTTTTCTGCTATCATTCTATATAATTGATTTTGACTAATATTCCTCTCTTTTAAAAGTCTGTATAATTTTGTGGTCTGTTGCATAATCTATTGCGTTTATTCGTTTTGATTCTAAATATCTTAATATTAAATAAGTGTTCCAAAATCCATTTTTCTCTTTTGATGTGGCTATAAACCATATTATTATCTTCTCTTGTGGCAAACATCTTTTTAAATACTCAAAATGTTCTTGTTGCATATAAAAAGCATAATGTCGTTTGCCTATATAAAATATTCCTCTATATCCATCTTTTATTTCTTCTGAAACTCTATAATGTAATCTTGCCTTATGACAATTTCGTTTAGCGTATTTATTTCCCATTTTTAATTTTATCCACTAAATCAATCTTGCCACTTATAACTTCTTTTGCAAGTTTGTTTAATCTAAAATTTTCTGAATAATTAACTTTTTTACCATCTATATAGGCAGGGTAATTAAACTCTCGCACTATATCTCCATAATCATTTACTGCAAACCCTTTTTCGTGAAAGTAAATTTGATTTATCTTTCTAAATTTTGAGTTATATCCTGCTTCTATAAATTTAGCCATAACTTTACTTAAATTTGTTTTGGTATTTTTAAAATAAATTCCATCAACCCAATAAAATATAAAGTCATTGCCTAAGTCTATTATTACTTCATTCATTACATCTGATACTCTTTTACATATTGTAAACCATAAATTTTGAAGCAAAACATCTGTTTCTATTTCTCTACTTTTTAATTTTTTACCTTTAAAATTATAGACATAAGTTTTTTTAGCCAAAGAACCCAAAGCAGTTAGTCTTGCAATTTTGCGAATAGAACCTTTTTTACCTTTATTGTATAAATTATCATCTATAATTCCTAACTGATAAGCAGTTTCAAAATAGGCTTGGTCTATATCTACCTCAACCACATTATCAAATACCTCTCCTAATGGCACTTTAGCTACTCTTATATAGTGTATATCTTCGGCAAAATATTGTTGCTCTTGAAATTCTGACTTTAAATGTATCTCATTTCGGAGGATATGATTTTTTACAGATTTTATAAACCCTAATTCTTTTGGAGTATAAGTGCCTTTAGAATAAGTCTTTTGCTTAAACAATTTGCTTATCAATTCATAGTTCCCATTGACTACTTTTATTTTATATTCGTGATTCAAACCTACTAAGACTTTTTGCTTTGCTAATAATTTTTCGTATGTTAATTTCATTGCCAAATATATAATATTATTATTAAATAATCAACTAATAAAGGAAGATTTTTTTTCTTGTTATGTCTTAACTTATTGATTTTCAAACCCTTATAAATTAATTTCATTTCTGCCTTTATATATATATTTTGCATAACTTGATTTATAACCATTTTTATCCGTAAAAGGTATAGTTTCATTTACGATTTCATAATTTTGCTTATGTCTAAGTGTATAAATTATCGCACTTAATCTTGTTGCAGAATAAAGATTTATAGCCTCCCAACTTGTTATGTTGCCTTTGTTTTGTAGATGTAGTAATACATTTTTTGTTTTTGTCATTTTTTTGTTTTTTTGTGTGTTAATAAAATTTGTAGGAATTTCAGCGTTCACTACTGTCGCTTTCTTTTTTTTAAATAATCTCATAATTTATTAGTTTAATTTATATCCATTCTATTGTAGGCTTTCCACAATATTCTTTATCCCAAACATACCAAGCATAAGCAATCATTCCACTATTTTTCATTACCTTTCCATTTTTATAAGGATTTACTCTTTTACTGAATTGATATACTGTTTTTAACGGAAATTCTTTATCTTGAAACATTTTTTTCCGTTTTTGGCTTTCTAAAAAAACAGTTTTTAAAAACATAGCAATTTTTTTATTTGATAATTTTTTTGCTTGTAAAATAAATTCAAGCGCATATTTATAAGGAGGATTAGTTATTATATTATCTTGTTTTTCAAAAGAATTAAACAAACCATTATCTAAAAAATTTATATTTCCTTTGCCATAATTTCTGTAAACTAAATCTGTTGAATAAACATTATAACCATACAATTCCAAAACTGATGAAATTGCACCATCTCCACAAGCACACTCCCAAATATTACCCTTAAAAATCTCTCTCTTTAATAATTCATCTACTGCGTATGATGGAGTTGGATAAAAGTCATACTTTTCCCTTTCTCCGTTGCTTCGGCTACTGCCTACTATACTTAATCCTTTATTCATCTTATTTAGTTTAATTTATAATTATATTGTGCCTCAGCAAATTCGTTTACCAATTCTTTTAATTTATCCATATTTTTTAAATACATCAGCATAAATCTAAAATGTAAAAATTGTGCTTCTTCATTTGCTTTTTTATCGGTATGACAATTAGTATGACATTTGCGACACAAAGCCATTAGATTAGCTATATAATCTTTAGTTTTAGAACCACCCATACCTTTAGCTTCTATATGGTGTATATCAACTGCTCTACTACCACAAATCTCACAGGGTATAAAATGTTGTTCCCCATATCCAAAAAATTCTAAATATATCCGTTTATATCTAACCATTGATTTCAGTTTTAATCATTAATAATAATAATATTGCTATTACAAAAAAGTAAAGTGTTGTTTCCATAATTAAAGTTTTAGTTTAGTTGTTTTAATTTAATTCATTCATTATCAATAAGTTAGAACTTATAAATATTTCCATATAATAGTCGTTTATATCTTAATATAATAATACATTGTTAATAACTTATTTACTATGTTTTTATCGTTTTTAATTCTCTTGATTATTTGCAAATAATAGTTAAAGTAAAACTTTAAATAATAGTTGTAAGTGCTTGTAAATGAATTACTTACAAAAGTGTAATAATTCACTATTATATTCAGATATAACCTTAAAAATCTCACACTTTTTTCTAAAAGTTCAATTCTTAAAGTTATGCTTGAGATAACACATAATAACTTTCTGATTATCAATACTTTAGACTTAATATTTCTTAGTTTTTTCATTCGTTTTCAATTTGTTGATAACTTCTATTTTGGGTGCAAATTTCAGGTAATTCACAAGCAATATTTACCACTTCTGAATCGCTATTTAATAGCATATCAAATGCCTCTGCACAAGCCTCTGTCGGATATTCAAAATACTCAACTTCTACTTCATTTTCAAAAGATTTATGGACTTCATATTTCCAAATTCTTGCTCTTTTATTTTTAATAACTCTTATTTTCATATTGTTATATCTACTATGCCTTGTTTTTCATCTGCTATATAACTATATTTAGGACTACCTGTTTCAGCACCATAAATCATTCCTTTTGAGATTGCATCATCAAGAGCAGTTAATAGTCGTATTATGTTATCTGTTGAATATTCCTCTCCATTAATTATAAATATCTTAAAATAGGGACTATCTATAAATCGCTTGATT
>Ga0098061_1001303_pt1 | contig 12048 bp, 6 predicted proteins | sample 22_taG_FD_92579 | JGI IMG/M metagenome (GOLD analysis project Ga0098061, IMG submission 92579) | Marine viral communities from the Subarctic Pacific Ocean - 22_ETSP_OMZ_AT15343 metaG | ecosystem: Environmental > Aquatic > Marine > Oceanic | place: Subarctic Pacific Ocean | collected 2015-01-20 | reverse complement strand
GTTCTTGTACGAGTAGGTGATTGTGTTCTAGTTTGTGTTTGTGTAGCCGTTCTAGTTTGTGTTGGTGTTTGCGATCTAGTAGCTGTTTGAGTAGCCGTTCTAGTTTGTGTAGGAGTTTGTGTTCTGGTTTTAGTTTGTGTAGGTGTTCTAGTTTGTGTTGGTGTTCTTGTTCTTGTAACAGTATTAGTTGGAGTTTGTGTTCTTGTTTGAGTTGGTGACTGAGTTGGTGTTTGTGTACGTGTTTTAGTTTGCGTTGGTGTTCTTGTAGATGTTTGAGTAGGAGTACGAGTACTGGTCTTAGTTTTGGTTGCTGTAGCTGTTTGAGAAGGTGTTCGTGTTCTTGTAGATCCAGGTGTATCCGTTCTTGTTATAGTTCTGGTTTGTGTAGGTGTTTGTGTACGTGTAGGTGTTTGAGATTGAGTAGGAGTTTGTGTTCTCGTTCTTGTTTGAGTAGGTGTTTGTGTCGGTGTTTGTGTACGTGTTTTTGTAGGGGTTTGTGTTCTGGTTCTAGTTTGTGTGGTTGTTTGTGTAGATGTTTGTGTAGGTGTTCTTGTGTTAGTAGGTGTTTGTGTTCTGGTTCTAGTTTGTGTAATTGATTTTGTAACTGTTGGTGTTGTTGTTTGTGTAGGTGTTTGCGTTCTAGTTTTAGTCTGCGTTCTAGTTTGCGTTTGTGAAGGTGTTCTTGTTTGTGTCGGTGTTCTTGTTCTTGTTCTTGTCTGTGATCTAGTTTGCGTTTGAGTTGAAGTTCTTGTCTGTGTTTGTGTAGGTGTTTGTGTAGGTGTTTGTGTTCTAGTAGCTGTTTGAGATGGTGTTCTTGTTTGTGTCGGTGTTTGTGTTCTGGTTTTAGTTTGTGTTCTTGTTCTTGTAGTAGTGGCTGTTCTAGTTTTTGTAGGTGTTTGTGTACTAGTTGGTGTTTGCGTTCTTGTTTTAGTTTGTGTAGGTGTTCTTGTTTGGGTTATAGACTTAGTCCTTGTCTGGGTTGGTGTCTGGGTTGGTGAAAGCGTTCTTGTAATTGTTTGTGTAGGTGTTCTTGTTTGTGTGGATGTCTTTGTCTGTGTTTGTGTAGATGTTTGTGTTGGTGTTCTTGTCTGTGTTTTAGTTTGTGTTGGTGTACTTGTCTGTGTAGAAGTTTTCGTACTAGTTTGTGTGGGGGTTCTACTATTAGTAGCTGTTTGTGTAGGAGTTTGTGTAGGAGTTTGTGTTGATGTTTGTGTCTGAGATGGTGTTCTACTTGGTGTAACAGATTGTGTAATTGATTTTGTTACTGTTTGTGTTGTTGTTTGTGTCGGTGTTTGTGTACGTGTTTTTGTAGGTGTTTGCGATCTAGTAGCTGTTTTTGTAGGTGTTGCTCCTTGTGTTTGTGTTTGAGTAATTGATTTAGTTCTGGTTTGTGTGATGGTTTGAGTCTGTGAAGGAGATTGTGTTCTCGTCTTTGTTTGTGAGGGTGTTCTTGTAGGTGTTTGTGTAGGTGTTCTTGTTTGAGTAGCTGTTCTTGTAGGAGTTTGTGTCCTAGTTTTAGTTTGGGTTGCTGTTTGTGAAGGTGTAACAGTCTGAGTAATTGATTTTGTAACTGTTTGTGTAGGTGTTCTAGATTGTGTTCTTGTTTGTGTAGGTGTTTGTGTTTGTGTAGCTGTTCTAGTTGCTGTTCTCGTTCTTGTTTGTGTAGGGGTTCTACTTTGTGTAGGTGTTTGTGTTGGGGTTTGTGTTTGTGTCCTGGTTGGAGATTGAGATCTTGTAGGTGTTTGTGTTCTAGTTCTAGTTGCTGTCCTTGTAGGTGATTGTGTTCTAGTTTGTGTTTGAGATGGCGTTCTACTACTTGTTGCTGTATTTGTAGGTGTTTGTGTCGGTGTTTGTGTTCTGGTTTTAGTTTGGGTGGGTGTTTGAGTTTGGGTTTGAGTACTCGTTTGTGTTGGTGTTCGTGTTGCTGTTGCTCCTTGCGTTGCTGTTCTTGATTGAGTTGGTGTTTGTGTTCTAGTTTGTGTTTGTGTAGCCGTTCTAGTAGATGTTGGTGTTCGTGATCTTGTCGCTGTTTGAGTTGGTGTTCGTGTTTGAGAAGATGTTGGAGATTGAGTTGGTGTTTGTGTTCTTGTTTTTGTAGGTGTTTGTGTTTGAGTTGCAGTTTGAGTAATAGATTTTGTAGGTGTTTGTGTACTAGTTGGTGTTTGTGTTGGTGTCTGTGTTGGTGAGTTTGTAGGTGTTTGTGTTCTTGTTTTTGTTTGTGATGGGGTTCTGGTAGCCGTTGCTCCTTGAGTTTCAGTTTGTGATGGTGTTCTGGTACTTGTTGGTGTACGTGTTTGTGTAGCTGTCTGTGTCGGTGTTTGTGTTTGTGTTGATGTTCTTGTATTTGTAGGTGATTGAGTAGGTGTCTGTGTTTGAGATGCTGTTCTAGATTGTGTAGCTGTTCTAGATGCTGTTCTAGTTTTGGTTGGTGATTGAGTTCTAGTTTGAGTAGGTGTTTGAGTTCTTGTCTGAGTAGATGTTTGTGTTGGTGTTGCTCCTTGTGTTTGTGTTCTGGTTTGAGTAGATGTTCTTGTAGATGTACGCGTAGAGGTTTGAGTTTGTGTCTGTGTTTGAGTAGCTGTTCTAGTTTGAGTGGATGTTTTTGTTTGAGTAGGTGTTCTCGTTTGAGTAGCTGTTCTAGTTTGGGTTGTTGTCTGAGTAGGTGTTTGAGTTCTGGTTTTAGTATTAGTTGGTGTCCTGGTCTGGGTAGGTGTTTGAGTTTGTGTTACTGATTGAGTTGGTGTTTGTGATCTGGTAGATGTTTGAGTTTGTGTTCTAGTCTGGGTAGGTGTTCTTGAATTTGTCGCTGTTTGAGTTGGTGTTTGAGTTGGTGTTGCTCCTGGAGTATCTGTAGGTGTTTGTGTTCTCGTTTGAGTCTGTGTAGCTGTCTGAGTCGGTGTTTGTGTTTGTGTACGTGTTCTTGTTTGTGTTGCCGTCCTAGATTGTGTAGCAGTATTTGATGGTGTTAATGTTTGAGTAGGGGATTGTGTAGGTGTTTTTGTTTGTGTTGTTGTTTGTGTTTGAGTTAGTGTGGGTGTCTGAGTCGGTGTTTGAGTTTGTGTAAGTGTCTGAGTAGGTGTCTGAGTAGGGGTTTGTGATCTTGTAGGAGTAGGGGTAGGTGTAACAGAACTATCATAAATCTTCATCGGCAAAAAGCCTTCTAATGCAGACCCCGATGATAATGCTTGATTTTTAAAAAAGGCAATATAACTGCTATTTTGTTTTATTAATGTAAAACCTTGAAGAAACTCAGGTGCTCCAGGTTGATATACTGCATAACTAGGCGATGTTAAATCGTCATTTGCTGCAACCAAAAATACTCTATTTGTGTAATTGGTAGCGCTTAATACTGCAAACGCAGACGTTACAACTCCGCTTCCTGTAAAAATATTAGGTTCACCTGCTGTAGTTGACGTAAAAAACGAAACTCCTGTCTTAACAACTAACTGTTCATCTTCATAATCATCAGAAGGTGGTATAAAATCTACACTAGTTGCACCACTCAAAGGTAAGGATGACGTGCCTCTAACAAACATCATATAGGAACTACCAGGAATAAATTTCGTAAATCCTTGCAAGAATTCCGGTGCTCCAGGAATGTATTTTATCAGAGAAGCATTTGTTACAGCTTCACCTGCAAACATAGAATTGATGTTAGAAGCGGCAGCGAATAAAGTATCGGAGACAGTTAATTCTGTATTGCCTACATATCTGCTTACTTGACCGGTATAAAATACTTGCCCCATTGACTATATTTATTCTTTAGTTAAGATGTATATCGCTATTAGTCAACTTAAATGTATATTCTTTAGAATTAGCTCTATCAAAGTAAGTAACATCAGTATCTTTATATTCCTTATTACTCCAGTTTATGAAGCATTTTGGTTGGCCATCAACATAAACACCAGTACTATTAATACCGGCTTCGCCTTCAATAATAGGGTTAAATTCTAATGTATCTTCTTTACCTGCTTGAAAAGTAACCCCATGTGCACTTACATGGGGTGCGCCACCTGTTCCTATTAATTTTTCTTTTTCCATTAGAAAGCTCTCGTTCCATCCAAGAATGTACTACTATAAAATGTACCAGCAATTTGAACTCTAAAGTTCTGGCCGGTGTAGTTTGATATAGAATATGGTACGATTGATTTAATTGCTCCGCCAACTGTAATAGTCATTGAAGCTACTGTAGGTGTTCCTGATCCGATACAATCGTATTCAAATACATCACCACCAGCAGACTGGAATGTAACACTGTCTTGTGTTGGATGAGGTGCTCCACCTGTTCCGGTTAACTCGCATGTATATGAAGTAATGGTAGTAGGTGTTTGTGTAGGAGTTTGAGTAGGTGTTGGTGATTGAGTTTTCGATACTGAAATAGTAGATGTTTGTGTAGGTGTTTGTGTGGTTGTTGATGTTTGAGATATCGATACCGTTATAGTAGGTGTTTGTGTAATAGATTTTGTTAGCGTTGGTGTAAGTGTTGGAGTTTGTGTAGGTGTGACCGGAGGAGTACCTGTAGGTGTCTGTGTTTGTGTTTGAGTTTGTGTAGGTGTTGGTGATTCAGTTTTTGATACTGAAATAGTAGATGTTTGTGTAGGTGTTTGAGTTTGTGTTGGTGTCTGTGTTGGTGACTGTGTTATAGTTTTTGTTTGAGTAGGTGATTGAGTAATTGTCTTGGTTTGTGTTATCGATACTGAAATAGTAGATGTATATGTAGGTGTTCTTGTTTGAGTAGGTGTTTGTGTTTGTGTTGGTGTCTGTGATGGTGATTGCGTTGGGGTAGGGTTAGGAGTATCGGTTTGTGTTTGTGTTTGTGTTGGTGATTGTGTTATAGTTTTTGTTTGTGTAATTGATTTGGTTACTGTTTGGGTAGGCGTTTCTGTAGGTGTCCTACTTCGTGTAACTGTCTGTGTTTGTGTTTGAGTAGGTGTTTCTGTAGGTGTCCTACTTCGTGTAACTGTCTGTGTAGGTGTTTGAGTTTGTGATTGTGTAGGTGTTCTGGTTCTTGTAGGTGATTGTGTAATAGACTTAGTTACTGTTTGTGTCTGAGTCTGAGAAGGTGTTCTTGTACGAGTTACAGTAGCAGTTTGTGTAGCTGTTCTAGATGGTGTAACTGATTGAGTAATTGATTTTGTCGGTGTTTGTGAAACTGTTTGTGTAACTGTTTCGGTTTTAGTCCTTGTTTGGGTTGGTGTTTGTGTTGTTGATTGTGTAGGTGTTTGTGTTGTTGTTTGTGTCTGAGTCTGAGAAGGTGTTCTTGTACGAGTTAGAGTATATGTTTGTGTAGGTGTTCTAGTTCGTGTAACGGTAGTTGTTGGTGTAACACCTATGGTGGGAGAGTTTGTAACTGTTTGAGTAGGAGTAGGTGACGCACCATATCTCTCTGCAAAAGGAACTTTATGTTTCTTTTGAGGAAGACCTAGAGGGATAAGCCCGTCTTGCATGCTACTACGTTGCGCTTGAGGATTTGGATCGAAAATATTCGGATTTATAGATCGATTTCGATCAACTTTTCTTACAGGACCTTGATCCGGGTCAGATCTATCAAGGGGACTTCCTCTGTCAAAATATTTAGCCACAATATTATTTATTCAATTGTGGTCAATAACTATGTAGTTGAGGCAGTTTGTGTTGGTGTTCTTGTTCTCGTCCTTGTTTGAGTAATAGATTTTGTTCTGGTTTGTGTAGGTGTTCTGGTTCTCGTTGCCGTCGCACTTGAGTTCTGAGTAGGTGATAAAGATACAGTTACTTCAGGCGTTCCAGTATTTGTCTTTGATTTCGTTCTCGTTGGTGTTGCTGATGCTCCAAAAGATGGTGTATATGTTCTTGTACGTGTAGCTGTTTGAGTTTGTGTAGGTGTCCTCGTCCTAGTCTGAGTAGGTGTTTCGGTTGCTGTTTGTGTAGGTGTTTGAGTAGCTGTTCTAGATCTTGTTGCTGTCTGTGAAGGTGTTCTCGTTCTAGTTTGCGTTGATGTTTCGGTTTGAGATTTAGTTTGCGTTGGTGTTCTTGTTCTTGTAGGTGTTTGTGTTCTCGTCTTTGTTTGTGTGGGTGTTTGTGTAGGTGTTTCGGTTGCTGTTTGTGTTGGTGTTCTTGTTTTAGTCCCTGTAGGAGATTGTGTTACGGTTTGTGTAGGTGTTCTCGTTCTTGTAGGTGTTGGTGTAACAGCTGTGGTACCTGTTCTTGTTATGCTTTGGGTAATAGATTTAGTTACTGACGGTGAAACTGTTTGTGTCTGTGTCTGAGTCTGTGTCTGTGTCTGAGTTTGTGTCTGAGAAACTGTTTGAGAAACTGTCTGAGTCTGAGTTTTTGTTCTAGTAGGTGTTTGTGTCTGTGTTTGAGTAACACTTACTGTCACGGTAGGAGAAACAGTAACTGTTTGGTCCTGTGTTGGAGTAGGTGTTGGAGATTCATTTGGAGTTGATGTTCTTGTTCTCGTTTGAGTTGATGTAGCTGTAACGCTTTTTGTTACAGTAGGTGTCGGTGTAGGTGTTGCAAATGTTAGAGTTGCAAACGGAGTAGGGGTTCTTGTTTTTGTTTGTGTTTGCGATGATGTTCTTGTTGTTGTTGCTGTAACTTCCGGTGTTCCTGTAACTGTTTTTGTAGTTGTAGCTTCAGGGGTTGTGGTAAATGATTTTGTAACAGTGGGTGTTTGAGTAACTGCTGGTGTTGGGGTAGCAAATTGTTGCACCCCTAAGTTCACATAATCAATTACATTGCGTTTCTTTTGTCGCACAAATATATTTATTCTTCACACCCTATCTTCAACAGATTCCCATTCATCAATATGATGTATGATTAGCAACCTCCGATAGTTCCGCTAGGTGTTCGTGTTCTCGTAGGTGTAGCCGATACAGGTATAGGTGTTCTAGTGCGTGTTCGTGTCCTTGTACGTGTTCTTGTACTTGATTTTGTCCTTGTACGTGTAGGTGTTTGTGTGGGTGTCTTTGTTTGTGTAGGTGTTCTAGTTCGTGTACGTGTAGGTGTACGTGTTTTACTTTGGGTGATTGATTTTGTTCTCGTAGGTGTTGGTGTTGGTGTCGGGGTTCTAGATCTTGTAGCTGTTTGAGTAATTGATTTAGTTACTGTTGGTGTTCTTGTTTTGGTTTTTGTTCTTGTAAACGTTGGTGTTCTTGTTCTAGTAGCTGTTTGAGTAATTGATTTAGTTACTGTTGGTGTTCTTGTTTTGGATTTTGTACTTGTATGTGTTGGTGTCCGGGTTCTAGTAGATGATTGTGTTATTGACTTAGTTACTGTTGGTGTAACTGTTCTTGTTTGAGTTTGTGAAATAGTTTTAGTTTGAGTAATTGACTTCGTCCTGGTTGGTGTTTTAGTTTTAGTTTTAGAGACTGTTGGAGTGGGTGTTATAGCTGGTGTAGATGTTTCAGTAATCGACTTAGTAACAGTTTGTGTTATTGACTTAGTTACTGTTGGTGTAACTGTTTGTGAAGGTGTTCTGGTTCTAGTAACCGTTTCAGTTATAGATTTAGTCACCGTTGGGGTAACTGAAGACGTCGGTGTTCTCGTTCTAGTAGCTGATTGAGTAATTGACTTCGTAACAGTAGGAGTCACCGTACTTGAAGGTGTTCTGGTTCTAGTAACTGTTTGGGTTATAGACTTAGTAACAGTAGGGGTGACCGTACTTGTAGGTGTTCTTGTTCTAGTAGCTGTTTGTGTAATAGATTTGGTTACACTAGGTGTAACACTACTCGTTGCTGTACGAGTGTTCGTCACTGATTGAGTAATAGATTTAGTTACAGTAGGAGTTACAGAAGATGTTGGTGTTCGGGTTCTAGTAGCTGTTTGAGTAATTGATTTAGTTACTGTTGGTGTAACAGTTTGTGTTGGCGTTCTTGTCCTTGTAGATGATTGTGTTATAGACTTTGTAACAGTAGACGTAGGTGTTTGTGTCGGGGTTCTAGATCTTGTAGCTGTTTGAGTAATCGACTTAGTTACGGTAGATGTAGGTGTATGAGTAGCAGTTCTACTACTAGTAGCTGTTTGTGTAATAGATTTGGTTACACTAGGTGAAACTGTTTGTGTTGGTGTTCTGGTTCTAGTAACTGTTTGGGTTATAGACTTAGTAACAGTAGATGTAGGTGTTTGTGTTGGTGTTCTTGTTCTTGTAACCCCAGGAGTAGCCGTCTGTGAAGGTGTTCTAGACCTTGTGGCTGTACTAGTTTTAGTTTTTGTAGGTGTCGGTGATTCTGTGTTTCCTGGAGTTTGTGTTTTTGTAACTGTTTCAGTAGGTGTTCTGGTTCTAGTAACTGTTTCAGTTATAGATTTAGTTACCGTCGGTGAAACAGTTTGTGTTGGTGTTCTTGTTCTTGTAACGGACTCGGTAATAGATTTAGTTACTGTTGGTGAAACAGTTTGTGTTGGTGTTCTCGTTCTAGTGACCGATTCAGTTATAGATTTAGTAGGGGTCGCGGTTACCGTTTGTGAAGGTGTTCTCGTTCTTGTAGATGACTGTGTAATAGACTTTGTTACTGACGGGGTAACCGTTTGTGTTGGTGTTCTGGTTCTGGTAACTGTTTCGGTTATAGATTTAGTTACTGTTGGTGTAACTGTTTGTGAAGGCGTTCTTGTCCTTGTAGCCGATTGCGTAATAGACTTAGTAACAGTTGAGGTAGGTGTTTGTGTAGGCGTAGATGTATATGTTGGAGTTCTAGTTCTAGTTTGTGTTTGAGTTATAGATTTTGTAACTGTTTGTGTAGGTGTTCTTGATCTAGTAGGTGTAGCTGTTGCTCCTTGAGTAGCCGTCTGTGAAGGTGTTCTAGACCTTGTAACAGTTTGGGTTATAGATTTAGTAACAGTTGAGGTAACTGTTTGTGTTGGTGTTCTTGTTCTTGTAGGTGTCTGTGTAGGAGTAGGCGTACGAGTATTAGATTGAGTAATCGATTTAGTTTGTGTTGGTGTTCTCGTTCTAGTTGAGGTATCTGTTTGTGTTGGTGTTCTCGTTCTAGTAGTTGATTGTGTTGGTGTTTGAGTTTGTGTAGGTGTTCTCGTCCTTGTTTGTGTAGGTGAAACAGATACAGTAGCTTGCTGTGTTTGAGTCTGAGAAGGTGTTCTTGTCCTTGTTGGTGTACCAGTCAACCCAGGCGATTGAGTTTGTGTAGGTGTCTGCGTTGGGGTTCTAGACCTAGTTGCTGTTTGTGTTGGTGTTTCAGTTTGAGATGGTGTCCTAGTTCTAGTTTTTGATTGTGTAGGTGTTTGAGTTTGAGTTGGTGTCTGTGTTGTTGTAGATGTTTGTGTTTGTGTAGGTGTCCTAGTTCTAGTTTGTGTAGGTGATTGTGTAGGTGTTCTAGTTCGAGTAGGCGATTGTGTAATAGATTTAGTTACTGAAGGGGTAACAGTTTGAGTAGCTGTTCTTGTCCTTGTTGGTGAAGCCGTTTTAGTAGAGGTTTGTGTTTGTGAAGGTGTTCTAGTACGTGTTGCAGTCTGTGTTGCAGTCTGTGTTTGTGTTTGTGTTTGTGTGGATGTTTGAGTAGATGTCTGAGTAGTTGTTTGAGTCTGTGTTGGTGTTTCAGTTTGAGACGGCGTTCGGGTTCTAGTAGCTGACTGTGTAATAGATTTAGTTACGGTTTGTGATGGTGTCCGTGTTCTTGTTTGTGTCGGTGTTTGAGTTTGTGTTCTTGTTTGTGTCGGGGTAGGCGAATCACCATAAGTTGATGAAACAGTTACTGACGGTGTTTGAGTTGGTGTTCTAGATCTCGTTGCAGTCTGAGTCTGTGTCTGAGTCTGAGTTTTTGATTGAGTGGGTGATTGTGTTCTAGTATTAGAAGGAGTTCTAGTTCTTGTTTTAGTAGGTGATTGAGAAGGTGTTCTCGTATATGTAATTGTTTGTGTCTGTGTTTTCGTTTGAGTAGGTGTTCTTGTTTGTGTGTTTGTTTGTGTCTGTGTTTGGGAGTTTGTCCTTGTTGCTGTGGGTGTTTGAGAGCTTGTCCTTGTAGGTGTATTTGAACTAGTTGCTGTTTGAGATGGTGTTCTTGATCTTGTTGGAGAAGGTGTACTAGTATATGTTGGTGTTCTCGTCTGTGTAGATGTTGCAGTGGGTGATTGAGTTTTAGTTTTTGTCTGGGTAGCTGATCTTGTCGGTGTCTGGGTAGTAGTTTGAGAAGGTGTCCTGCTTCTTGTTGATGTTTGAGTTGCAGTCCTTGAATTGGTAGGTGTTTGAGTGACTGTTCTTGTTTGTGTCGGTGTTTCGGACCTAGTTGGTGTAACTCCACCGCCAAGAGGAAATTTACCTATATCGCTCTGATTAACCGGAATTGCCTTTCCGTATCGTTTAATTAATTCTGGTACTGTTATAGGCACTAAAATATTTATCTAGAAAGCTTTGCAATAAAAGATAAAACTTCAGGATCAGTTTGATTATGTGTGACACTTGACAATGTATTAAAATCTGTAGTGCTAATAAATTTCTTTTTATTGTTACCGAATACTATCTCTGTGATAAGATTTTCATCTAATTGTGGTAAATCGCTAATAATATCTTCATCACACAATTTTTCTCTAACACTATCAATACTATTACCCAACCTTAATAATTTTTTAGCTTCTTTGCATATATATGTTGAATGTAGTTTTTCTTCGTCGCCAGCTTTTTCTACTTTTTTCAGATAATATGAATTTGCTATGGTTAAAGTTCTGCCACTAACGATACACGAAAGTTTTTTTGCCATTAATCATATTATAGAATGGTTCTTTAATACTCAAGTATAAATATCTATATGGCAGATCAGATTACAAAGATCTTAATAAGAAGTGGTACAACAGGCGAAAAAAATACTATCACTTTGGATGCCGCTGAATTAGGTTACGCGACAGATTCTAAAAAAGTTTGGGTTGGTGATGGTGATACTAAAGGCGGAAATATTGTTGGGCAAAAATTTTATATTGGTAACCTAAACACAGATCGTGTTGCCGGTAATACACTTTCATATGCAGTGTCTGGTGATTTATGTTTTGATTTGCAAGACAATACTTTAAAAGCTCTATCTGGTACAAATGCATTAACAGAAGCTGAATGGGCTATAGTTGCAAATGCTAGAACAGATAGTGCCACAGAAGGAACAGTTACCGAAATATTTACCGGTAATGGTTTAATGGTTGATGGCGATACATCTAATACAACAACACTTATCACTACAGGAACAGTGGGTGTTAATATAGATAATGTTTCAACCGGTGCAGTTCCTCAAATTCTCCAATTAAGCCTTTCTGGTATAAGAGCTGACTGGAGCGTACTATACCCTGTAGGATCTGTTATCTGGTCTAGTGATATTGACTATGATAGCAACCCAACAAACGTAAATCGTTGGATGGAAGGATCTGGTCTAGTTTGGGCTCCAGCAGGCACGTTGACAACATTAGGATCTGGTGCTTCTCCATTATCTGCATGGAAACGTACCGGATAAACATAAATAACGATATGGCACGTTACGACGATTTAATCAATGACCTTTTAGGTAAGTATGTTATCGGAGAAGGCAACCGATACGTTAGAGATAAAAAGAATAAACCCAAAAAATCCAAAGGCGCTCCTGAGCAGCATTTCGATGAAGACGAACCGGATGATGATGATACAACTGAAGAGACAAAAGCTCTAAAAGAAACTATCGAAGGTGTCGGTCTTGCTGGAATGATGGGCATGGGCGGTACTGGTGAAAAGTATGCGCCTCCAGGATGGAGCTTTGTTCATGATGAAGATGCTGAAGAGCATGACAAGACAGGTCATCTTTCGGATAAAGAGCTATTAGCACAAGTTCGAAAAAGAGGAACAGCAGGTAAGGCTTTACTTGGACGTGCAAGAAGAGAAATTAAAGATGAAGGTTCTATATCATCTGATACAAGAGATGCATTAGCAAGAGATTTATATGCACCTTGGGCAGAAGATGAATCCGAAAAGGAAAAGCGTTTTGGCGGTAACAAAGGTGACAGAGTACGTCGTTATAATAAAAAGACAGGACGTAAGAGCGAAGTAAGAGATTACGGTAGCGGTAGTCATCCTGAAGAGAGTGAAGAAAGACCTTCTGCAGGCTTGTC
>Ga0098061_1001299_pt1 | contig 12076 bp, 8 predicted proteins | sample 22_taG_FD_92579 | JGI IMG/M metagenome (GOLD analysis project Ga0098061, IMG submission 92579) | Marine viral communities from the Subarctic Pacific Ocean - 22_ETSP_OMZ_AT15343 metaG | ecosystem: Environmental > Aquatic > Marine > Oceanic | place: Subarctic Pacific Ocean | collected 2015-01-20 | reverse complement strand
TGGTATTGATGATGTTGCCGAAATTGAAAACGAGTTGGGCGCCTCCGAAGCAGAAGAAGATATGATCTCTCCAAAGATTGGTGTTTTAGAAAGACGCGAGATTTATGAAGCTGCTATGGGTCTTGGCCGCGCCGCCATTGCAATTAGCAAGCTTAGTAAAGCTGGTATTGTTTCTAACGAAAAAAGCTTGACTATCAAAAGGTTATACGACGAGTTAAAAAATCTTTACGCTGAATCATACTAATTACTTGACAACCACCCTCACTTATAGTATTCTACATTAATGAAGTTTGCACACATAGCGGATACACATATCCGAAACCTAAAATACCATTTCGAATACGAAGCTGTATTTGAAAAACTATATGAAACCCTAAAAAAAGAAAAAATTGATTATATTATTCACTGTGGAGACATTGCTCACACAAAAACACAGATTTCTCCGGAGTTTGTAGAATTGTGCGGTGACTTCTTCACTAACCTTGCTAGCATTGCTCCGACATATATAATTCTCGGAAACCATGATGGCAATTTAAAAAACAGCAGTCGTCAAGATGCACTAACTCCAATTGTGAAAGCGTTGGACCTTTCGAATTTACACCTTCTGAAAGATTCAGGCGAGGCTCATTTGGATGACGATTATTGTCTAAATGTTCTTTCTGTGTTTGACGAAGACAATTGGATGGACCCAACCGACGAAGACAAGATCAACATTGCTCTTTATCATGGATCAATTAGTGGTTGTAAAACAGATGTTGGCTGGACGATGGAATATGGTGAAAACGATATTTCCATTTTTGACCCATTTGATTTTGCGTTTCTGGGCGATATTCACAAAACAAATCAAGTACTTGACGAGGATGGTCGGATTCGCTATGCCGGCTCAACAGTACAGCAGAATCATGGCGAGACAAATGATAAAGGATATTTGATCTGGGAGATCGAAAATAAAGACGAGTGGGGGGTTAGACACGTCGAACTTAAAAATCCCAAACCTTTTGTCACGATCAACCTTACACCAAAGGGCAGAATCCCCAAAGGAACCAACGTTCCAGTGGGATCTAGGTTGCGGTTAGTTTCCAATAACAATTTGCCTTTAGACGTTATGAGAAAGGCGATTGATGTTGGGAAGACAAGATATGATCCAGAATCAATTACATTTCTAAATCGTTCTGCAGGCGAGCGCGGAAATGTAGAAGATATGACAAAGGGAATGATTGATCAGGATCTCCGCGACATTACAGTTCAAGAAGAGTTGATTGAAGAGTATCTAAAAGATTACGAAGTTGACGAAGACACACTAGAGAATGTGTTCAGTTTAAATAGGAAATACAATACGCTAGCAGAACAGGAAGAAGAAGTTTCTCGACATGTCAATTGGAAACTCAAGAGTTTTGAGTGGGACAACCTGTTTAATTATGGCGAGGGAAACAAGATAAACTTCAACAACTTAAATGGTGTTGTGGGTATCTTCGGAAAGAATTTCTCTGGAAAATCCAGCATTATCGATGGTCTTTTATACACACTGTTTAACTCGACTTCGAAGAACGAGAGAAAGAACTTAAACATTATAAATCAAAACAAAGAAGACTGTATTGGGACGTTAGAACTCGCCATTGGTGACAAGACGTACACAATTGAGCGAACGTCTGAGAAGTACGTTAAAAAGCTCAAAGGCGAAGAAACACTTGAAGCCAAGACGAATGTTAATTTTGAAAGCTATTGTCCGGTCTTGGACGAGATAACCAGCTTAAATGGCTTGACTAGGAATGGCACAGATAAAGGAATCCGAAAGCTTTTGGGAACAGTAGATGATTTTCTTTTTACGTCCATGGCTTCTCAATTGGGATCTCTTACGTTTATCAATGAAGGTTCAACAAAGAGAAAGGAGATTTTAGCCAAGTTTCTTGATTTGGAAATTTTTGAAAAGAAATTCAAAATGGCCAAAGATGATGCAGTTGATCTTCGTGGTGCTTTGAAAAGGCTCGAAGGCAAAGAGTACGAAGAGAGTATCAAGCAGGCCCGTTTTGATCTAGAAGAAAACAATATTCACACAAACAGACAGAGAGAAAATTGTCAAGTTTTCGAGAAAGAAATAGAAGGCATCGAGTCTCAAATAAACGAACTGGAAGAAAAGATCAATTCAATTCCAGCAGACGTTATTGATATACTTGCTGTCAATAAAAACATTGTTGATCATGAAAATGTTATTAAAAACATTGGAGAGATCAATAAAGGCATATCCACAAGGATAGACTTTAACCAGCAAATGTTTGGAAAGATTGAATCTTTCCTGAAAGACTTCGATATCGAGGCTTGTCAGGAAAAGAAAGACGTCATTGATCAAAAAAGGGAGGAGCTAGGGAATCTTATTAGTGATCTAGCAAGAGAGGACGAACAAAAACAAAGATACATCAAAAAAGAAGGTTTGCTAAAAGAAGTACCTTGTGGCTCCGAGTTTTCTCATTGTAAGTTTATTAAGGATGCATATGCTGCAGTCGGTTTAATGAACGAAAGCAACAACAAAATGTCCGATCTAAGCGTTGCAATTAATAAGAAAGGCGAGGAAATACGAGAGCATGATTATAAAAAGCTTGATGAATATATCACAAAGTACAACAAGGTTCTGACAAAGAAGAACGGCATTGCAACTGAACTGGCCAACGACCAAATTAACTTTGAAAAGAATAAAGCAGAGTTGGTCAGACAAAACGTCTCTTTGCAAGACTTGTTGGCCAAGAAGGGTGAATATGAAGAAAACAAGGAAGCTATTGAAAACCTTGAACTTTTATTAGAAGAAAAGGATAATAAAAACAGCAGCCTTGGTGGTGTGAAAGTACAGCTTGCAGATTGCAATAATTTAATTTTAGACTTATACAAACAACATGGCTCATTAGAGCAACGACTTGAGAACCTCACTTCACAAAAAGAAGAGTTGGATTCTTTGAGAGAAGAATATGCAGCTTATGATTTGTTTACGACTTGCATGCACAGTAATGGCATTTCATATGATATCATTAAGAAGAAGCTTCCCGTGATTAACGATGAGGTTTCAAAGGTGTTAGCCAATGTCGTTGACTTTGAATCCTTTTTTGAGAGCGAGGGAAACAAGTTAGATATCTTTATTAAGCACCCAAAATTTGATCCCCGTCCTATTGAAATGGGAAGCGGCGCCGAAAAAACTATTGTTGCAATGGCAATACGTCTTGCGCTGCTTTCCATTTCCAGCTTGCCAAAAAGCAACATCTTTATTCTTGATGAGCCAGCCACTGCGCTTGACGAAGACAACATGGAAGGCTTCATCAGAATTTTAGATATGGTCAAGAATTACTACCAAACAGTCCTGCTTATCTCACATGTCGATAGTCTCAAAGACATCGCTGATATGACTATTGAAATCGAAAAGAAAAATGGTTTTGCTTTTGTAAGTCATTAACTATTTATAGTTATGACAGCCAGGGCAAAAAATCAAGTTTTAGACAGAATCCTCAATAAATTAGTATCTAGAAAGCTGATGGTGTGGGTCACCGCCACAGTTTTCATGTTCACAGAAGCAACCCCACTTCAGTCTGAAGATTGGGTAGCAATCTCATTAGCATATATTGGTATCGAAGGGTTGGCAGATATTGCCGCCAGATGGAGACATGGGCCATGATTAAGTTGTTGGCAATTAAGACATTTTTAAAAAAAGCATGGGTAGTGGTAAAGCACTATTGGTATGTTCCTTTTGTGATTGTATATACATTGGCGCTGTGGTTTGTCTTTAATAAGAAAGACGCCGCATATAAAATTCTTGAATCACGTACTGAGAGTTTTGATAAACAAATGAAGGCAATTAACGAGATTCATGCTGAAGAAGTAAAGGCAAAAGAGGAAGTAACAAAAAAATATACAGAAACCATTGAACTAATTGAGGAAAAGTATGCTAAAACTAAAGAAGAGCTTACTGACAAAAAGAAGATAAGAGTCAAAGAAATCTTAGAAAAACATCATCGCAATTCTGTATCAATGGCTTTTCTTTTGGGCAAGGAGTTCGGAATCGAATATGTCCCAAGTCCAGACGAGGATAGAGAGTGAAACAAACATTAGTCTTAATCTTAACATTACTATTTATATTTCCAGCACATGCATTTGCACAGGATATTCCGAAAGTCACTGATGTCCAAAAAGGACAAGTTGCCCCATTTACAGGCACACTTTTGAATCCACCAGCAGCAGCACAGATTCTTGCCGATAAAGAAAATGCAAAAGCTGAATGTAAGTTACAATACGAGTATATTAAAGAAAGAGAGAAAGCAAAATGCGATCTCTTAATGGGAAACTTAAACGTTTCTTTAACAGCGGCAAATAAGAAATACGATGCCATTATGCAAATCAAAGACGACGAAATCAAAAGACTTCAAGAAGTCGCACTAGAGAGACCAAACGACTATTCCCTATGGTGGTATGCCGGTGGAATTGTTACGGGAATTCTGGTATCGGTAGGCGTGTTCTTTGTCGCAGTCGAAGTTCAAAGGTAACATAACACATGGGCAAGATTGGAAGTTATACATATCCAAAGTTAGAATCTATAATCAAAAATTTGATTAAGAATCAGGGTACCGGTGGAGTAGACCTTCCATCAACCCCGCAAAAAATTGGTCCAGGCGAACAAGGGACAGTCCCTCCCAACTCCAACCTAAATTTAGAAATCAATTGTGACGATAGACTAGTCGCAACAGGTAATGAGATTTTAACCATTGATGGTTTACAAAATGATCAAGGGTTCAATATTTTTATACCAGAAGACGCTAGTGTCGATGGCCGACATGGTACGCATACAATTACTTTTGTAAGCTCTTTGTCAACACCATCTGCCGGCACCATCCATGTTAAAAGTTCCGGAACTAACAGCGTTAACCAAGCTAATCTTGTAAACGCCATTAATGGTACCGCCGATTCTAGCAACATTTCTTATCCCTCTTCCGGCGGCCTAGGAAGTTCAGGAGTGAAGGGTGTTACCGCATCTGCCAGCGGTGACCTTTATGTCTCTTTGACTTCAGTTGTCGATAGTAGTGCAGCGAATAACATTTCTTTAACGAACAATTCTGGGAACATATATCGGACAGCAATTACTATGTCTGGCGGCCAAGGTTTGGAATTTTTTGCAATTGAGGGAACATTAATTATTGACGACGGTGCGCTAGCATCAGTAATACCATGCGACTTTGACATTGCTAGTATTGTTGCTGGCAACGCAATAACTGTAACCGACACTCAGGGAACCGATGGAGCGTCTGGTGAAGTCACAGTTAACGTTGATATCAATAAACTATCATCTGGAACCGTTGCAGATGGCGACCTTGTTGCTGTTTATGATATTAATGGCGACGGTACAACAGATGGCGATTTAAGAAAAGTAACCGCTTTGAGTATCGCACAATTGGCCACCGGCGGCGGAGGCGGCGGCAGCCCTCAAGGAAGTGACACTCAAATACAATATAACAATGACGGCTCCTTTGGCGGAATTGCCAAATTTATTTGGAACGACACTAATTTGGTTATAGGTGATACTTCTACGAATACGGCTTTGTTTTTTAGAGAGGATGACACTGCTAGTACTAATAGGGAACCAAGAATATATTCAGATGGTACTCAAAATCTCACCATAAAAACTGCAGATTCCAAAGGGGAACTTGCTATTCTTTTTGGAGAGTGCAACTTCGGCACGACAGAAGTTGATATAAACGATGGTACCATGGACAGTGTTGTAATCGGCGAAGACGAAGCAGCAGCCGGAACGTTTACCGTTGTGGTGGCGGAGACTAGAGCAAACCCAGACGCAGCCGGCGGCGCAGACCTAGGCTCTTCCACAAAAGAATGGGGCGATATCTATATTTACAAAGACAAATATATACGCCTAGGCGATGCAACTAGCCAGGATCTCGATGATGTCCCTGCAATAATAGGATATGACGATGCAAATACAGATCGACTTCTTTTAAGTTCATCAGCGGGAACCATAGTGAGTGGTTCTCTGTACATGAGAGATAATGTGGTATTAGAACTTGATCACAGACCAGCTACCAGCAACAACAGTAGCAATCCCAATACAAATACAAATTGCCCCGGAGGCGGCAGCACTTGCATTGCTTATATTAATTTTGGAAACCCAGAAGGGGAATCAGGCTATGGTATCCGTTGGTATGATGGTGTCATGCAAGTTAGAGATATTGACAGAGCATGGAGTTCAGTCGGTATTCAGGGCTCTAATGTCCAAGCGGTAGATAGCAGCGGTGATGCGATCAACCCAGACGAAGATGGATTTAATGCAGAAACTGATGGATTAACGTCAAATGTTGTTATTGTTGGTTCTAGCACGACAAAGATTAAAAAGCCGACAACAACAATAACAACTAATGCACAGCCGCTTTCTATCGATAGCGATAGTGGTTTGTTTGTTGGCGCCGGGTCTGATCTAAAGATAACCTTATCTTCTGATGATGCAATTTTTTATAATCAGACCGAGGGAAAAGATATAATTTTCCAAGTTTATGAAGACACTGCAAATCAAGCTAACCAAGAAGTTCTAAGAATTGATGGTGGCGATGGAATGGTTGGGGTTCGCACATCATCACCAGAAGTCGCGCTGGATGTGCACATGGTCGGCTCCGCCGACCCCAACAAACTCTCTACAAATAAAGGTGGCGGCGAAGTTGTTTATTTTGGGACGGAAGACGGTACCGACACTCTGGCCCAGGGACGCCTCATGTATTTAAACACTAGCGGCGTTTGGAAATATGCTGATGCAAGTTCGGTAAGCTCCGGTGCTGATAGTCTTTTGGCGATTGCACTTGGTAGTGCTGTTACAGATGGCTTGTTAATAAGGGGCTTTTATCGTGGAACGACATACACGCCCGACGTTAGCATAGGTAAAGCTTTGTATGTTGGCGAAACTGCTGGTTATTTAGTAACAACGAGGCCCTCTACATCCGGCGCATATGTTAGGATCGTCGGATACTTTTTGGCCGGCGGAACCGGCTCTCCTGCTTCAGCAGAAGTGTTTTACTTCAATCCTGACGGCACCTGGGTTGAAATTAACTAAAACATGGAATAGCTTATGAAAATTGTTGAACGTATTCCTAAAACACAAACTCAAGAGTTGATAAGGTTTGAAGACGGCAGCGAGGTTATCCGCTGCTACTCTCCGTCTAATCCACATTATTATAAAAATCACAAAGATGAACTGCTGCCAGTTGACCTTAGCTTTGAAAAAGAATCTACAAGCAAGGTTGGCAATATTAGAATTAGGGAAAAGAACGTTAATTCCGTTGGCTATAGGGAAGATAACAACCCTTATAAATATGTTGGAATTAGGCCCGATAGAAATCAAGAGCTTGGTACAGAACAGCTTGAATTTACACTAAAAGAGATTATAGTTAATGATGAAGATATTCCTATCGATCTTAGCAAAAACGATGTCCTAGAGGAATACCCAAACATTGTCAATTTGGGAAACGTGCTGATTCATGCAGCAAGACAATTCACGAGACAGATTATAAATCCTGATAGAACGATAGAAACCTTCAAGATCACATATCTGATACACACTACAGGCTTAGACACAACAAACGATAAAGACGAAGCAGGTTTTTATATCGCAGATGAAGAAGGAGAGTTTTCTTTTTCTAGCCCAACCAGCGAAACAGAATATGTGATTAACCTTCCTTTGCTTTTAGACGAGAGTTTTGAAGAGGTTTCTTATGGGGAGGATGGAGAACATCTAGCCGCAGTTCCGTATGAAGGTTTGACAAGGCACACGCTTAAAGACATGGGCGATGGTGTTTTAGAATACATCAAATACTCCAGCGGAGAGCAATTACCAGAAACTGCAAAATATATTGATGTTTCGGCTTGTGGCGGAAACACGCCTTGTCCGTCAACGGACGGATATTTGTACATGCTGAGTGGCAAAAAGGCGACAATTGATGAAACTTGGGCGACCATGAAATCTTTGACAAAGGCCGCAAATGGTAACTTTAACGGTTATTCTGGTTTTATTGGCAATTTTGTTGGTGGAAGTTTGTACAAAACGAACAGATCCTATTTTAAGTTCGACACGTCTGGTATTAGCTCCGCAGCCCTGGTAACGCTTAACTATTGGGCATTAACTGTTAGCCCAACCACTAGCCAACAGACTTATCACACTGCTGCAGCTTCAGCCACTATAACGGTTAGTAATGCAAATAACCTTTTGACCGGAGGCTCAACAAGTGCCGAACTTACAACTACAGATGGCACTACAATAACAGCAACAGCGCATGCATCTACAACAACTAGTGATGGCTCCGACTCTGGAACATTTGAAGTAGACACTTCAAGCACAGCCAACACTGCTGCCAATTTGACAACTTTTTTGAATTCTCACTCCAAACTGAGCGCAACCCGATCAGGTAGCGTTGTTACGGTCACCCAAGCAGAAAAGGGGCAAGATGGCAACACTGTCATAACTATTACTGATCCTGGTGATGAAGGGTTGACAAACACTGATTTTAGTGGCGGTGCCACTACAAACACAAACGGACAATTGTCAGATGGCACTTCTGCTCGCGTGGTTGTTGCAAAGAGTGATTGGAATGGTAACGCAAAGCCTTCAAAATATGATTGGGATAACGTTGCAATAAGTCAATATGGCACGGCTGTGCCGTATTCAGATACTAGTGGCACTGATGCGGTTCAAGACACCTATAATGTTGTTGGTATAAATTCTACAGGCATAAGCGATATTAACAACAATTCAGAGTTTAAGTTTGCCATGGTGACATATCATGATTATGCAGATCAAGCCCCTCCTGACGGACTGGATACTGGAGTTTATAGTATAAAGATCGCACAGACTAATTTTTTTGGCCTTTCTAAAGATCCTTATCTAGACATAACCGAGGGCTATGCGCAGACTGTAATTGGTGTCGGGTCTTCAAATTACATAAAAATAATTGGAATGACCAACCAACAAGTAAAGAATGTAATGGGGGCATAAATTAATGTTAACCAAAACGAGCATGTTAATAAATTCAATTCTACTTATAATAGAAAAGGTTTACACTAAATGAGCAAAATCAAAGTTACTCAAATACAGCCTCTTAGCGGAACTGTTTTATATTTGACAGGCACTCTTTCCGCCAGTGCAGGCTTGGAATTTTCAAATCAGACAATTTCTGGCTCGACAGCCATACTTACAACCCTAACAGCTTCAAAGGCTTACATCGATGTTTTGGATGTAAACCAGATCAATAGCACAACTACAACAGAGACAACACTAGAAGTTGTTGATAAATTAGTCATAGCTGGTAGCGGAAGTTCTGGTTCAGCCGTAAACGATGGCGGGTATCAAATAGGTGGATATAGCACCACCACATACCCGGCAGCTTCCATGATCTTTTCTGGTAGCGGATTAAAGTTTAATGTTACCGGCGCCACCAGCCCGGTCATGTATTTGAGCGGTAGCGGCGTGGCCGGCATTGGCACTACTGCTCCAAGCAGTCAGGCCGGCATTGCCACATTTTTAGAAATAGAAGATGCATCTTCCGCCGGGATTGTTCTTGATGATACTGGTGGCCGGGAGTGGAATATTTACTCTGCTGATAGCAAATTGTATCACTGGAATAGTTCTGATGGACATGTGTTAACCTTTTGGGGTAAAGATGTTGGTATTGGAACGTCAACTCCTGCTACTAGGTTTGATATTGTTGATACGCGCACTAATCAATTTAGACTTTCTTATGACACAAGCAACTATACTTCATTTGGAGTTTCGTCCGGTGGAGATTTTACCATTACTCCGTCTGGTGGTGATGTAACAATTACCGCCACAGTGACTGCTTCTAGCGGCCTGTGTGTCACTGGTAGTGCAAAGTTTAATGACGAGATTGAAGTTGGCGGCGCCGCAGAAATTGACGGCACTCTCACTGTTACTGGAGTTTCAACTTTTTCTACTGCAGTGACCGGCTCTAGCGGTCTGTGTATCACTGGTAGTGCAAAGTTTAATGATGAGATCGAAGTCGCAGGAGCCGCAGAGTTTGATGGTAATGTTACTCTTGGAAATGCAGCTACCGACGTTACGACGGTCACCGGGCAATTCACAGGATCTAACGGAGCATACATAACAGGGAGCGTCCTTGTTTCTGGAAGCGTAACATTGGGCGAAGAAGCTTCTGACGTCATAATGATTGTTGGTCAGCTTACCGCCTCAAATGGTATTGAAGTCAGCATGCTTAATATTTCCAATGAATTAACTGCTTCTTCTTTTCAGGTAAATGGCACTTCGTCTCTTGATGGCGCCGTTATCATTAATGAGACTGGTAACGATGTGGATTTCCGAGTAGAGTCAGATGGTAATGCAAACATGCTCTTCGTTGATGCCAGTCACAACCGCGTCGGTATTGGAACGTCTAGTCCCTGGACAGCATTGGACGTCGATGGCCATGTATCCCTATCTACACAAAGCGACCCCGGTACGCAATCGGGCAAAATTTCACTTTATGCCAAGAACATAAGTGGCGTAGCAGAGTTGGTTGTACAAGACGATGCTGGGAATCGAACTACACTTAGTCAATTAAACCATCAGGTTTTGCTTGAAGATCATAACGCCGAAGCTTTTAAGTTTCAAGAGGGCACAACTCATTATATGGTCTTCAGTACCGAGAACGGTGCAGAGAAAATCTCGACTAGCAAAAACTTTATATTCTCTGGTTCAATATCTGGCTCTGCTGGTATGGAAATGACCGGCAGTGCTAAATTTAGTTCTGGCAATGATGGAGCCGGGACAATTGTTGTCCGATCTGGAAATGCCTCACAATATTCTAAGATCTCTATGGGAACCAACGCAAACAAGGTTACCATTGGCGTCCCCGGCGGAACTGGTACATTCTTTTCTGATACCGCTGCTGGCGATTTAGTACTTCGCGTTGATGATAACAACGGTAAAATTCACATTGGAGCGGGAACTTCCGGCGGTGCAGGGCTTATAGTCACTGAGCATGGGGGGTCTGACCCGAGGATTGGCATCGGCACGGCAAGCCCCAACGCCGCACTAGATGTTGCTGGCCACGTTTTTCCACATTCTGATGATACCTATGATCTCGGCTCCGCCAGTTACCGCTGGCGCAACATCTATACCGGTGACTTGCACCTTAGAAATGATCGCGGAGATTGGACAATTGTTGAGGAAGAGGACTTCTTGTGTGTCATTAACAACAAGACGGGCAAGAAATACGAAATGATGCTTAAACCACTTGATGAGGACTAAATGAAAAAGAAAGATTTAGATTATGTTGCGAGAGTAGAAAAAGCAATATCTAAAAAGTATGGCATAGAAACAATCCAACACCCACTAGCAAATTGGTCAGATGAAAAAGAAGAAAAGTATCTTCAACAAATAAAAGAAATTTACAAAAAACAGATGATGAAAAGGGAAGCCACCGACAAAATTGAAAAAGAGGGCTTTTTAGTATCAAAAAAACTACTTAATAAAGGAAGTGATAGAACTTGCGCCGCTTGTTTTAAATTTTCATTTAACTTAGCAGATGACATTTATATGAGCAAATATGATTGTTGTCATGAGTGTTATATTAAATTTGTTGATAACAGGCAACGTCGCTGGTTCGACTTAAGTGAAAGAGTAGAGTTTTTAGCTTCTTATTACAATCGAGGAGAAATATAATGGCAACAGCTTTAGAGATTATTAGAGGCATCGCACAAGCAGCCGCAGGTGGATATGACGGAGCCTTGGACGAAAATGGGGATCCCATTAAAATCGGCCTAAAAAGAGAAAATGGCCACATGATAAATGACAGTAGAATGATTGACGGCTTCAAGGTTAGAATGCAAGGCCCACTGATGATCGTTTCTTATCAATCAGAGATTAAATTAAAAGAGGTTCACGGCAACAATTTCGAGAACGATATAAACCAAACTCTGGCAGACATTTCCTCTTTCATTAAAAAAGAATATAAAAAGATTACCGGAGAAGCTTTGTCTTTGAAAGAAAACGGTGACTCAAAGATCTTCGTTCAGAATGTTTCCAAGGTTCGCTCCT